>JGI994J12354_10005699_pt1 | contig 10634 bp, 12 predicted proteins | sample IntmicLarv3ML3BL_FD_12354 | JGI IMG/M metagenome (IMG submission 12354)
CTGAAAATAGTAATCCGGCGGATGAAGAACTGGCGGGGAAAGTCTTATCGGAAAATCAATATACCCAACTTGTAAAATCAATACAGGATAGCAGCCCAGAAAACGCCAAACGGATTACCGAATTGATAGATATGCGTGAGCGAATATATGCGGAGAACCAAGAGAAAAAAACAGTGGTAAACCGAAAAAATAAAAAGCTCTATGAGTCAGAGGGTTTTAAAAATTTCAGTGTAGATGATGTTTCATGACTAAAAGGAAGGAGGTACAAATGAACAGGTAACAAGATTGCAGGTCGGCATACCTTAATAATGCCAAAGAAAAAAATGTTTTCGTGTGTGGGACTATTCAACCCACCGAAAGACACAAAAGCATTTTCGATTATCCACAAATTAATTCAAAGTAAAAACCTGTCTCGGAGAAGGGGAACGAAAAAGGATGTTCCCCTCTCCCTGACTAAAAAACAGTATTATGTCTAAAAAAATAAAAAACAGAGTTCAGAACAAGTTTTTTGCATTGGCTGCAATGCTTCTTACAGTAGCCAACACCTTCGCACAAGGTAACGGAATGGCGGGTATCAATGATGCCACAAGTATGGTTTCCAGTTATTTCGACCCCGTAACCAAGCTGATATACGCAATCGGTGCGGTATTGGGACTTGTTGGTGGCATAAAAGTCTATTCCAAATTTCAGTCCGGCGACCCCGATACAAGCAAAACTGCTGCCTCGTGGTTTGGCGGTTGTATCTTCCTGATTGTTACTGCGACTATTCTCCGTTCATTCTTCCTGTAATATAATGGTGGAATTTAATATCAATAAAGGCATCGGTCGTCCGGCAGAATTTAAGGGTCTGAAAGCTCAGTACCTTTTTATTTTCGTCGGCGGACTGCTTGCCGTCTTTATTATNACTGTGGTTATTTATATGATTGGACTTCCNCAAATGATATGTGTCGGTTTCGGTGCTGTCTGCGGTTCTGTGCTTGTNTGGGCNACNTTCCATTTGAATGGAAAATACGGAGAACACGGATTGATGAAAGTGCAAGCCGTAAAAAATCATCCGCAATACATTAATAACAGACGGAGGATTAAACGCCTTTTCACTCACATTATAAATAAGGAGGAAAAAGAATGAGGAATACATCGAAAATAACAACATTGGAGAATAAGTTTCCTATCCTCTCGGTCGAGCATGATTGTATCATTTCCAAAGATGCGGATATTACGGTCGGTTTCAAAGTAGAGTTACCCGAAGTCTATTCGGTAACTACCGAAGAATATACGGCAATTCATTCCGCTTGGGTAAAAGCAATCAAAGTGTTGCCAAACTACTCAATTGTTTGCAAACAAGATTGGTTTGCCGAAGAAAACTATCAGGCAAAAACCGATAAGGACGATATGAGTTTTCTTAGCAAATCCTATGAGCGACACTTTAACGAACGTCCGTTTTTAAATCACACTTGTTACCTGTTCCTTACCAAAACGACAAAAGAGAGGGCAAGGCAACAAAGTAACTACAGTGCTTTGACTCGTGGCTTTCTTGTTCCAAAGGAAATGCAGGATAAGGAAACGGCTCAGAAGTTTTTGGAAGCGGTCGACCAGTTTGAGCGGATAATGAATGACTCAGGTTTTATTTCGCTTACTCGTCTGACAACCGATGAGATTGTAGGAAACGAAGATAGTGCAGGAATTATCGAAAGATATTTTTCCCTTATGGGCGATACCACTTCATTGGAAGACATTTTACTCGGAGCAGGGGAAATGAAAATCGGCGATAATTACCTGTGTGTACATACTCTTTCCGATACAGACGATTTGCCCGGCAAGGTCTATACCGATAGTCGCTATGAAAGACTATCCACCGATAGAAGTGATTGCCGACTCTCCTTTGCTGCGCCAATAGGCGTATTGCTTTCCTGCAACCATGTGGTTAATCAATACATTATGATTGATGACCATACGGAAAACTTAAAAAAGTTTGAGAAGCAGGCGAAAAATATGCACTCACTCGGACGCTACTCCCGTTCCAATCAAATTAACAAAGAATGGATTGAAAGTTACCTGAACGAAGCACATTCGTTCGGGCTGACTTCGGTGCGTTGCCATGTTAATGTAATGGCATGGGCGGATAACCATGACGATTTGAAGCGTATCAAAAACGATGTAGGGTCGCAACTTGCCTTAATGGAGTGCAAACCACGCCACAACACGGTAGATGCGCCGACCCTCTTTTGGGCGGGAATAGCTGGTAATCAGGGGGATTTTCCGGCAGAGGAAAGTTTTTACACTTTTATAGAGCAGGCACTCTGTTTCTTTATTGAGGAAACCAACTATCGGGACTCCCTTTCTCCGTTCGGTATTAAAATGGCAGACAGGAACGGCAAACCTATCCATTTGGATATTTCGGATTTGCCAATGAAGAAAGGAATTATAACCAATCGCAACAAGTTTATACTTGGGCCGAGTGGTTCGGGAAAATCTTTCTTTACCAATCATCTCGTCCGCCAATATTATGAGCAGGGAACGCACGTACTGTTAGTAGATACAGGTAATTCTTATGAAGGATTGTGTAATCTGATACACAATAAGACGAAAGGTTCTGACGGAGTTTATTTTACCTATACGGAAGATAACCCTATCAGTTTCAATCCTTTTTATACGGAAGATGGCGTTTTTGATATAGAGAAACGGGAGTCTATCAAAACGCTTATCCTTACCCTGTGGAAGCAGGCACACGAAAAGCCGTCGGGTGCTGAAAGTGTTGCTTTGTCCAATGCGGTAAACGAGTACATCACGTTGATAAAAAACGATAAGAGTATTGTTCCATGCTTCAATACTTTTTACGAATTTATCAAAAATGAGTACCGTGCAAGTCTTGACAACAAGAATGTTCGGGAAAAGGATTTTGATATTGACAACTTCCTTTTTATCCTCGAACCTTTTTATAAGGGAGGAGAATATGATTATCTACTGAACTCGGATAAGGAGTTGGATTTGCTTAACAAACGCTTTATAGTATTCGAAATTGATGCCATAAAAGATAATCCCGTCCTTTTTCCTATCGTTACCATTATCATTATGGAGGTGTTTATCAACAAGATGCGCCGATTAAAGGGCATCCGGAAGATGATACTTTTGGAGGAAGCATGGAAAGCGATAGCAACGGACTCGATGGCTCTTTACCTGAAATATCTGTTCAAAACGGTAAGAAAATTCTTTGGCGAAGCGGTGGTAGTTACCCAAGAAGTGGATGATATTGTTCATTCCCCGATTGTCAAAGAAGCTATTATCACGAACTCCGATTGTAAGATTTTGCTTGACCAGAGAAAGTACATGAACAAATTCGACGGTATTCAGAATATGCTCGGACTGACGGATAAAGAGCGGGGACAGATACTTTCTATCAACATGGCAAACGACCCTTCCCGACTTTATAAAGAAGTTTGGATAGGATTGGGAGGTGTTCAGTCGGCTGTTTATGCTACGGAAGTATCAAAATCGGAATACCTGACTTATACCACCGAAGAAACGGAAAAGTTAGAGGTCTTCCGCTTAGCCGAACAGTTGGATGGGAATTTGGAACTCGCCATTAAACGGCTCTCCATGAAATAAAAATAATAAACTATTATTAATCAGTAATTTATCAATTAAAAATTAATTTCAATATGAAGATAAAAATTTTCATGTTATGCGTAAGCTGTATGCTTACACTAACGCAAGTCAAAGCACAATTTGCGGTCGTTGACCCTGCAAATATCGCTACAAGTATCGTAAACGCCACTAATCAGATTGTACAAACATCTTCGACGGCGACAAATATGCTCAATAATTTTAAGGAAGTTCAAAAGGTATATTCCCAAGGCAAAGAGTATTACGATGCGCTAAAAGCGGTAAATAACCTTGTCAAAGATGCACGGAAAGTGCAGAAAACCATCTTGATGATTGGGGATATTTCCGACATCTATGTGAACAGTTTTGAAAAGATGCTTTCCGATGACAATTTTTCGGTGGAAGAATTGGCTGCTATCGCTAACGGCTATACCAAACTGCTTAATGAGTCCAACGATGTGTTGCAGGAACTCAAAGGAGTGGTCAATGCCAGCACATTGTCTTTATCGGACAAGGAACGGATGGAAGTAATTGATGATTCCTACAATAAAATGTTGGAATACCGTAATCTGGTAAGGTATTACACCAATAAAAATATTTCCGTGTCGCTTCTTCGGGCTAAAGAAAAGAATGCCACAGCACGGGTATTGGATTTGTACGGAACGGAAAACGAAAGATATTGGTAAGTATGGAATTTGACAGTATTCATCAAATACTTCGGGATTTATACAACGACATGATGCCTTTATGCGGCGACCTGATAGGGGTCGCCAAAGGCATTGCCGGACTCGGAGCATTACTATATGTAGCTTCCCGTGTATGGCAAAGTATCGCACGGGCAGAGCAGATTGATGTGTACCCGCTGCTTCGTCCTTTCGCTATTGGTATTTGTATTATGTTCTTCCCGACATTGGTTTTAGGCACGGTAAACAGTATTCTAAATCCGGTGGTACAAGGTGCGCATGGTATTTTAGGACAGCAGACATTGGATATGAGGGCATTAGCGGAAGCCAAAGACAAACTCGAAATCGAACAGAAAAAACGAAACAAGGAAACGGCTTATTTGGTCGATAATGAAGAGTTTGATAAAAAGTTGGCGGAACTCGGCATCCTCGATATGCCTGAAATAGCAGGAATGCACATAGAAAAGGCTTTTTACGATATGAAAAAATGGTTTCAAAGTCTGTTCCGTACATTTTTGGAAACGCTTTTTAATGCAGCAGCCTTGATTGTGGATGTAATACGGACATTCTTCTTGATTGTTCTCGCCATCTTAGGCCCGATAGCTTTTGCTATCAGTGTCTTTGATGGCTTCCAATCGACACTTGTCCAATGGCTCACACGCTATATCAGTGTGTATATGTGGCTTCCCGTATCGGATTTATTTAGTTCGATTATGGCGAGATTACAGGTGCGTATGTTGGAGTCGGATATTACCCGTATGCAAGCTGACCCTACCTATTCCTTAGATGCTTCCGATGGCGTTTATGTTGTCTTTCTCTTGATTGGCATTGTCGGGTTCTTTACTATCCCAACTGTTGCAGGATGGATTATACAAGCAGGAGGCATGGGCAATTACGGTAGAAATGTGAACCAAGCCACTACTAAAGCAGGTGCGATGGCAGGTGCAGCAGCNNNTNCGNTNNGTGGAAATATCGTAGGACGATTGATGAGAAACGGTAAAGGCAAATAGCAGTTCCAACGGTGGCGGAGAACAGTCCTATACTCCGTAAATCCCACAGTAATTAGTATAGAATAATTAAACAACAATTAAAAACAAAAAAAAGAAAATGGAATTTAAGTCATTAAAAAATATCGAAACAAGTTTTCGGCAAATAAGGCTGTTCAGCATCATCTTTCTTTGCTTGTGTGCCATAGTCGCCGGGTACTCCATTTGGAGTGCCTACGGCTTTGCCGAAAAACAAAGAGAGAAAATATATGTACTTGATGAAGGTAAATCATTGATGCTTGCCCTTTCGCAAGATTTATCGCAAAACAGACCTATTGAAGCAAGGGAACACGTAAAACGCTTTCATGAATTGTTCTTTACGCTGTCTCCCGACAAAAAGGCGATAGAAAATAATATTGCCCGTGCAATGGTTCTTTGCGACAAGACTGCTTTCAACTATTACAAGGACTTGGCAGAAAAAGGATATTATAACCGTATAATTTCCGGTAATATCATTCAGAATGTGATTGTGGACAGCATCAGGTGTAACTACGATGTATATCCCTATCAGGTTTCAACCTACGCACGGCAGATAATTATTAGGGAAAGTAACCTGACGGAACGCTCTCTTATTACCACTTGCCAGTTGCTTAATACATCACGTTCGGAAGATAACCCTCACGGCTTTTTTATGGAGAATTTCGACATAAAAGAGAATAAGGACATCATGACCGTTGACCGCTAATACCTGAACCGATGAAATACATTAAGCATATTCTCAAAGAAATAGGATACAGCATTGACGATTTTCTTCGCCGTATTTGCGGTAGCCTTTCGGAAGATGCACGTATCATCATTATTCTTGTTATGCTCCTGCTCTTTTCCATTGGAAGCATATATATCACGGTTTCCTCCATATATAATATGGGACGTGAGCGTGAGCGGAAAGAAACTTTTGAGATACAGCATATCAAAGGTTTGGATATAACCGGAAAGCCGAAAGTTCAGGATGATACAATCAATATTGAGAGATATTATGAAAGCGAATAAGCTTCGGCGAATACGCTGGGGATGCGTGGTAATAGTAGTAGTTTATCTGCTAATTATTCTGGCGGTGGGAGTCAGCGTTTCATCTTCTATAAGCAAAAAGAAACGAAAAATAGAAATGATAGACTCCACGACAAAGGTTCAGCCACAAAAGGAAAAGAGTATAAACAATAAAATTTTATAAACAGTGAAAAAAGAACAAGAAAAATTAGACCCTGTCAAGGAACAGGAAAAAGAGAAACAGAAGCAGCAACTTAAAAAGTACGGTTTCTTTGCCCTTATCGGGATTATCTTTTTAGGCGCATTGTACCTGATTTTTGCCCCTTCTTCTTTAGATAAAGAAAAAGAAGAACAGAGAAAAGGCTTTAATACCGAAATTCCCGACCCGAATAATTCGGGAATTATCGGCGACAAACAAAAAGCCTACGAACAGGAGGCTTTGATGCGTAACAGGAACGACAAGCGTAAATCACTCGAAGATTTTTCTTCCCTTATCGGGGAAGATAGAGAAGCTATACAGGAAAATGTTGTTGAAATAACGGAAGAAAGAACGAGCCGGAATAATACACCTTCGAGTGATGCGATACGAAACTCGGCATCTTCTTACAGGGATATAAGCAACACGCTCAGTAACTTCTACCAAGAGCCTGAACCCGAAAACAGCAAAGAAGTTCTTGCTCTCGAACAACGGATGCAGGAATTGGAGCGCAAATTAGAAGAGGAAGAACTAAAAAAGAATGCGGTCGATGAACAGTTGGCAATGGTAGAGAAATCCTACCAGTTGGCAGCTAAATATATGCCAGTGCAGGGACAGCAACCTCCACAAACAGAAGATGTAATCTTGCAAGCCGGAACGCAAAACAGTTCTTCTTACAATAATGGCAGGAATGATAAAACGCAAGCTGCCGTCATCAAACAGGTACATGAGCAAACCGTATCGGCTTTGGCGCAAAATGTTTCCAATGCGGAGTTTATGGCAAGTTTCAATCAACCCCGAAATATGGGATTTAATACAATGGATGCCAATATCGGAGTCAGTGAAAAGAATACTATATCGGCGGTAATACACGATGACCAGACATTGATAAGCGGTCAAAGCATACGCCTTCGATTGACCGAAGCCATGATAGCCGGAACAACGGTTATCCCTGCCAATTCCCTTTTGACGGGAACGGCAGCATTGCAAGGCGAAAGGCTTGGCATTTCCATTACTTCCATAGAACTATCAGGTGCGATTATTCCGGTGGAAATAATCGTATATGACTCCGACGGACAAAGAGGGATATTTATTCCGAACTCGTTGGAATTGGAAGCCGTCAAAGAGATTGCAGCCAATATGGGAAGTTCGGTCGGCACAAGTTTTACGATAACCGACAATGCACAGGAACAGATAACGGCAGACTTGACCAAAGGAGCGATACAAGGTGTGAGCCAGTATATGCAGAAGAAAATACGTCAGGTAAAAGTCCATGTAAAAAGCGGTTATCGGGTACTTCTCCTGCCGAAACAGAATTAATTATCAAACATATTTTATCCACAGATTTATTCATATTAAAATTAAAAACAGAAAATGAAAAAGATTTTTTTAATGTTCGCTATTGCAGCGATTGGTGTGCTGACAGTTAATGCACAAACAGAGTATGATAACTACCAATCATCCGAAGAGATGCAGGGAGAGTTACAACAGGTATTGCACCCGACTTTCGGGGATTATTATGAGGGTTTGACAAAGAAAATAACCTTTGACCGCATGATACCGCCTTACGGTTTGGAAGTTACTTTTGATAAGACTGTTCATGTTATTTTTCCTTCATCTATCCGCTATGTTGATTTGGGTTCAAACAACATCATTGCAGGAAAAGCAGGCAGTTCGGAAAACATTCTTCGTGTGAAAGCTGCCGTCAGAGGATTTGAAACGGAAACTAATCTTGCTGTAATCACAGATGAAGGTAGCTACTATACCTTTAACGTAAAGTATGCGGACGAACCCGAAAAACTCAATGTTGAGATGCGGGATTTTATGCACGATGGCATAGCAACTAATCGTCCTAACAACTCGCTTGACATCTATTTGAAAGAACTTGGTAGCGAGTCGCCTCGTGTCGTGTACTTGGTCAATCGCTCTATCTATAAGTACAATAAACGCCTGATTAAACATATCGGAGGAAAACGATTCGGTATTCAATACACATTGAAAGGGATTTATTCTCACAACAATTTGTTGTATCTGCACACACAGATTAAGAACTCAACCAATGTACCATTTGATGTTGATTTTGTCCGCATGAAGATTGTTGATAGAAAAGTTTCCAAGCGTACTGCTATTCAAGAAACGGTTATCTATCCGATTCGTGCTTACAATTTTATGACCGTTGTCGGTGCAAACAGCACGGAGAGAACTGTATTTGCATTGGATAAAATTACGATTCCTGCCGATAAATTGCTGATTATCGAAGTCTTTGAGAAGAATGGAGGTCGCAACCAAACCTTTACGGTTGAGAACGCAGACCTTATCCGTGCCAAACAAATCAACGAACTAAAAGTACAGTAAGATGAAGCGGATAGTATTATTTATGACTTTGTGCCTTGCCCTCATCGGGCAGGCACACGCTCAGCGTTATTTGCCCGGACAAAAAGGATTGCAGATAACAGCGAGTGCAGTGAACGGATTTAATTTGGAGAAAGGCGATAAACAAGCCTTTGCAGGAGGAATTGCCCTTGCAACTTATACCAAAAATGGCAACCGTTGGGTGTTCGGAGGGGAGTATCTTCAAAAATCACACTTGTATAAAACGGAACTGATACCGACTGCCCAGTTTACACTGGAGGGAGGATATTATTACAAATTCCTTTCAGATAGAAGCAAAACATTATTCTTTTCTCTCGGAGCATCGGCAATGGCAGGCTATGAAACTGTGAATTGGGGAGAGTCGTTGCTTTTTGATGGCTCTACAATTACAGATGATGATAGCTTTCTCTATGGCGGTGCGGTTACATTTGAGATAGAAACCTATTTGTCAGACCGTGTTGTTCTTCTGCTCAATGTTCGGGAACGGATATTGGGTGGTTCTTCTATCAATCTGTTCCATACACAAATAGGAGCAGGACTGAAATTTATAATCAATTAATTGTTAAACAAAAACAAGAAAAAAATGAGAAAAACATTATCATACATTTTATATACGCTACTACTCGCTGTGGTAGCGTGTGCCTGTAGCGACGATTTATCTATCCGTCAAGATTATACATACGGTATCGGAACGCTGCCACTACCCAAAGCTCTCGGAAACGGAGAAAAAGTAGATTTAGAATTTTCTATTGTCAGGGAAGGCTACTATGAGGAAACGAAATACCAATTTCGCTATTTCCAATCGGAGGGAGAAGGTGTTTTAACCGATGGTAAAGGACAAAGCATACCTGTAAACCGATTTCAAAATATACCTTCCGATGATTTCGTTCTGACCTATCAATGTGTTGGAGAAGAACGGCAGCAGTTGGATTTTGTATTTATGGATAACTTCGGGCAGGTAGTTGAATATACAATCTCCTTTAATAGTAAAAGAACGGAGAAAAAAACGGAAGAGTAAATAATGTAAAAGCAAGTGTCTGAATTATTTCGGATGCTTGCTTTTATCTGTTTGATTGATTATGAAATATACAATAACGCTCCTTATCATTTTGCTGCATTCGTCTGTATTTGGGCAACCGATTGCAAACAGCAGGAAGCAGGAAATAGAAAAACTTACGGAAAAGGTTTATTCGGCAAAAGAGTTTCAGAGGATAGCAAATTCATTACAAATGTCTATTGATGAACTGTCTGACTATCCTGTGATTTTTCCTGTTAAGAAGCCAATCCGCATTACATCAGGTTTTGGAATACGCACACATCCCATTACGAAAAAACGAAAAAGACACAAGGGAATTGATATTGCCAAAGCTAAGGGGACTCCCGTTCACGCTTCGGGAAATGGGGTCGTAATCCGAAAAGGTTATGATTCGGGTTACGGAATTTATATAGAAATTGAGCATTCAGGCAACTTCCATTCATTCTATGCCCATTTAAGCAAAGCGATAGTAAATATAGGAGATACCGTTAATATAACCCAACCAATCGCCTATGTGGGTAACACGGGGAGAACAACGGGTAGCCATTTACATTATGAAGTCAGAAAAAACAAGCAATTTCTAAATCCAACTGATTGGTGTTACTGTCTGGTCGGAATATTGCAAAACAAACTATAAATAAAAAAAGTATGAAACATCTTACAAGCTATTTACAAAACGGAGAAGAAGTAATATATAGAGCGAGAATACA
>JGI994J12354_10005700_pt1 | contig 10634 bp, 9 predicted proteins | sample IntmicLarv3ML3BL_FD_12354 | JGI IMG/M metagenome (IMG submission 12354)
CGGGGATTGCGGCGTGCCGAGTCGTCACGCCCTACGCCCCCGTTCTGTCTTCTGTCCTCTCGCCTCAGACCTCTGCTTTTCGCGGATTCCCTTGCCCGAAATCAGGTATGTATCCAATATCGGTAACGCTTTTTATCATTAAATTTAAGCCTTCATCAATTCCGCTGTCAATGGATGCTTTGTTATCATAAAGCTTGTAATCTTTTTTGTAACAAACCGGTGTAATGTTTGGCATTACCACGTTAGCTCCGGCTTTTATACCAAGCTCACGGCCTGTTTTGCAAAGCGTCGCAAGGGCGGTTGTGGACGGAAGCATAGAGTAGGGGAGAAGCAAGCGTGTTAAGGCTATCATGGTAAGAGTTAAATTTAAGGAGCCCGGAGGTTCATTTTTAAAAACAGTATCGCACTGCGGTAAAAACGGGCCGATACCGACCATTTGGGGTTTAAGCTCTGCCAAAAAAAGCAGGTCTTCCGCTAAATTTTCAATACTTTGGTTAGGACTTCCGACCATGAAGCCTGCACCGACGTCAAAGCCTGTTTCTTTTAAATCATAAAGGCATTTTTTTCGTGTTTCAAGACTCATATCATCCGGATGTAAAGTGCTGTAATGTGCGGCGTTTGCTGTTTCGTGGCGAAGCAGATATCTGCTTGCCCCTGCCGCAAAAAGCTCTTTGTACATTTCTTTCGGTAGCTCACCCATTGAAAGTGTAATTACACAGTCCGGCAACGCGGATTTTATACTTGAAACTACATTTATCATGCGTCCGTTGTTATAATAAGCATCCTCTCCGCCTTGAAGAACAAAGGAATGAAAGCCGCGGCTTTGACCGTCAAGACAGCATGAAAGTATGTCTTGACAGGTTAGTCTGTACCTCTTTACCTTTTTGTTGGAATTATTAAGGCCGCAGTAATAGCAGCCGTTTTTACAGTAGCTGCTGTATTCCACAAGGCCTCTGAAAAAAACCTTTTTGCCGTATATTTTATTTCGCGCTTCGCAGGCACCCGTAAAAAGCTCTTCCGACGAGCTGCGCATATTTTCTTTAATAATCGCAGTGATATTATTTTTCGAAGTAAAATCAACACCCTTATACATAAAGGTCACGTTTTCCGCTTTTTATTTTTTCGATATTTTCGGCGGTTTTTTTGCGCATGGCATCGCTTTTGATATTCGGAAGATGAATCTTTATAAGTTTGTCTACTTTTGCTCTAAATGCATCATCGGCATAATCCTGCGCATATTCCGCAAGAGTCATGAGTGCGTTAGGCAGACATACATTTTTAATGTTTCCTGATTTGGCAAGCTGCATAAAACGGTCACCTGTACGCCCGCTTCGGTAGCAGGCTGTGCAAAAGCTTGGTATAACCTCTTCTTCCATAAGCCAGTCAACAATTTCAGACATTGAGCGGTTGTCGGCAACCTCAAACTGGTTTGCCTTTTTTTCGCGGTTTTGATATCCCCCAACCTCGACGGTAGAGCCACCGCTTATTTGAGAAATTCCGATAGATATAAGCTTTTTGCGCATTTCAGCGCTTTCGCGCGTTGAAATAATCATGCCTGTATAGGGTACGGCAAGACGGATAATTGCGACAAGCTTTAAAAATTCCTCGTCTGTCGGAATATGCTGCGCAACATTAATGTCCGCGCCGTCGGCCTTTTGAATACGAGGGACCGAAACGGTATGAAATCCAACACCGTACTCGCGTTCCAAATGCTCTGAGTGCAGCATAAGAGCAATAACCTCAAAACGGTAATCATAAAGCCCAAAAAGAACTCCTGCGCCCACATCGTCAATACCGCCCTGCATAGCGCGGTCAAATGCGGTTAAGTGGTAGTTGTAATCACTTTTCGGGCCTCCGACATGCACACGCTCGTAGGTGGGCCTATGATATGTCTCCTGAAAAAGGATATATGTACCTATTCCCGCATTATGTAACCGTTTGTAGTTTTCGGTAGTTGTCGCCGCAATATTTACGTTGGCACGCCTTATGTCGCCCTGCTTAAACTTCATGTCATAAATGGTTTTGAGTGCGTCCTCAATATATTCAATCGGACAGTTTTGCGGGTCCTCTCCGGCCTCAAGCGCAAGGCGCTTGTGACCCATTGATTCTAAAACCGCAACCTCCTTGCGTATTTCATCAAGCGAGAGCTTTTTGCGTTCAAATTTATGGTCGCACCTAAAACCGCAGTAAAGACATTTGTTTACACAGTAATCGCTTATGTAAAGCGGCGCGAACATTACAATCCGGTCGCCGTAAATATTTTGCTTTATTTTTTTCGCAACAGAAAAAATGCGTTCTGTAACCTTGCTGCCGTCACTTAATAAAAGCGCCGCAACCTCTTCATGAGTAAGTCCTTCATAACGTTCGGCTTTATCAAGAATAGACTCTATTTCTTCTTTTTTTGTATCTGCCGCTTTTGTAAAAAGCTTTTTTATATATTCATGGTCAATAATTTGACCGTTAAATCCGTAATCCTTCATGGTTATAACCTGCCTTTCGCATAAACTTAGGTTGACTATATGTCCAAATCAATATCAATCGTTTCGGGAGCAACCGACGCCTTCACATTGGCGCCGTTGATTTTTCCCAGTTTGCCCGTAAATGCGTTTATAATATCAAGCTCTGCAACAACGGTAAGCGATATAAGCGCGACATTCGATTTGTCAAAAGGAATGCCCATCCGTCCGCGGATAATTTCGCAATAATCTGAAACTATGTCGTTAAACATACGTTGGGATTCCGATGGATTTGACAAAATAGCGCTGATGATAGCGGCCCTTTTCATAAAAAAACTCCTTTTGAATTGATTTCAAAAGAAGTTACATATAAATATAAGCAAGTGAGCCTTATTAAAACAAACAAGCCTGTAATGCGGTTTCTTTTGAATCAGATAAATCTTTTTCTTCAGTTAACACTTAGTATACTCAAGAAGCGAAAGTAATACTCGCGCTGCTGATATTTTTATTATACTTTCATCTTTTAGAAAAGTCAACATAAGAGTACAAAAAATATACATATTATTACTTGACTTTTAACCCGTTAACCAATATACTTCAAATAGGTTTGCCAAAAATGGTATTATCCGGAATTTAAATGAAGCAAAGGGTGATTTTGTTGATAGGTAAGGATTTAGGAAAACTGGAGGAAAGCTGGCTTAAATACTGGAACAAAGAAAATCATGACCGTCCGGCAATGATAATAACAGCGCCTAAGGATGGCGCGGTGTGGGAGAATATAAAAGCTCCCGAAAATATCAAAGACAGATGGATGGATATAGAATATCAAATAAAAACAAAACGTATGTGGATGAACTGCGTGTATTTCGGTGCCGAGGCCTTTCCTGTTTGGAGTCCCGATTTAGGGCCTGATTTAATAGGCGCTGTCTGCGGCTGCGATATTGAGTTTGGCGAAAGCACTAGCTGGGCCTTGCACAATGTTACCGATTGGAAAAGCTATAAAGAGCTTTCATTTGATGAAAACAATTACTGGTGGAAAAAAATTGAAGAAATGACAAAAGCGGCGATTGACGATTCAAACGGCGATTATCTTGTGGGCGTTACCGATTTACATCCGGGAACAGACGGGCTTGTATCGCTTCGCGGGCCTGAGGAGCTTTGCATGGATATTTTTGACTGCCCCGAGGTTATCAATCCGCGCATTGACCAAATGTTTGGGGTTTATAAAGAGATTTTTAACAGGCTTTCAGCTATTATTAAAACAAAACAAAAGGGCTCAACCAACTGGATGTCAGTGTGGCACCCCGAAAAAGACTGGTACATACCGTCAAGCGATTTCAGCTGTCTGATTAACGAGGAGCAGTACAGTGAGTTTGTTGTTCCCGGAATTTTAAACGAGCTTGATTTTTTAGACGCGTCAATTTATCATCTTGACGGTCCGGGAGCACTGCATCATCTTGACGCTATATTGGGTTTCGAAAAGCTTACAGGTGTTCAGTGGGTGCAGGGAAGCGGTTCGCCTCCCGCACGCGAGTGGCTTGACGTATACAAAAAAATCCAGAACAGCGGAAAAAACATTCTTGCCAACTGCGAGCCTGAGGATATCGAGATTCTTTGTGAAAATTTAAATCCTGAGGGAGTTTGTATGTGCGTTACAGCAAGCTCGCAGTCTGAAGCGGATGATTTAATAGCTCTTGCCGAAAAAACGACAAAAAACAGAAAAAGATAAAAAATATGCTGACCGATTAGTATATACATCTTATATAAAATATTTCAAAAAAACAAAAAACCCTATAGAAATTACTTAGCAAAGTTTTTTCTATAGGGCTTTAATTATTGAAAATCAGTTGTGCTGCTTAGTTTTTTTAAATCGGCTCAAAAACATTTGAAGGAATGAATTGACAATATACTTAAATTCTTCAGTTTTGTGAAACAGTATAACAAAGAGTCCGTTTACAACAACAATACATGTGATAAGAGCGATAAGTACATTTAAAAACGGAGAAAAATTGTAAAAAGAGCAAATATATTTAAGTCCGTATGACAAAGCAAGTATAAAAATCATTCTAAGCCAATATGTTATATAGTATTTAAATGGACTTTCCCCAAAAACATTTTTATGCACAAGCCACGCGTCAAACCACCAGGTTGTTGAGAAACTTGCAATTACCGACCCAAGCATAATGCCGGATATTCCATATCCGTGCGGAGCCAAAAACGTTAATAATATAAGCGAAACCGAAATGTTAATCACAAGTGAAAAAACAGGGCGGTATCTGCCTTTGTAAAACAGCCCCGCAGCAGTCCGGTGAGTTAAAACAGTTTGATGAAGTCCATAGGTTATAAAGTTAAGCACAACGGTGAATTCATCCAAACCGTTTAAAACATATTCTTCTCCAATCCATAACAGTATAAACGGCTTAAACAACACCAAAAAGCATACAGCGCAAAAACCGAAAAACCAAAAATTTGCAAAATTAAGCATTTTAAAAATGCTGTGTTTTTTTTCTTTGTCGGAAGATGCATTTAAATTACCTATTCCCGAAGTCATTGACTCAAAAATAATAGCAAGAAACATTCTGACCTGCGTAATAATCATGGCGTAATTTGAATAAATTCCAACCGTTTTTAATCCAATATAGGTCGAAAGAAAAATAGAGTCCGTTGATTGACCGATAGTGCTGCTTATTTTATAAAGCAACAGCGCGAAGACATTCTTTTTAATGTTTGAAACTTCATCTTTGTTCAGTTTAGTGCTCAAAGGCTCTTTAATATAAGGGTATTTAGAGCCTATGTGCATTCCCTGAAACAGATTTAAAAGTGTGCTCATAACAATCGGTGTAATTAAATACAAGTAAATTTCTTTAAAGACCAATAAAAAAACAATTTGTATAACTGCACTTATAATGGAATTCGCATATGGGAGTACAGAAAATCTGTAGCTATCCTGATTTGCCGAAACAATCGCGTTGCGGTAAGAGAACATCCAATAGGTAGAACATGTTCCAAGTAAGGACAGAAAGAAAATTAAATAAATATTAACTCCCGGAACATCTTCTTTAACAATAATGGATAAAAAAGGCATAAACGCAAGGCCGCCTGCCAAAATTATCAAGCCAATTATCCTGTATACATTTTTAAAAAAATTGAGATATGCTTTTGATTTTTCGTTGTCACCGTTAGCTACTGTTGAATAAAGCTCAAAAACAATAGCAGAGCTGAGTCCCAGTTCGGCTATGTTAAGAAGTGAGAGGATGTTGGAAAACAGACCGTTCAGGCCCAGATAGGTGCTGCCCAGAGTATGTATGAATACTGTTCTTACTGCGAAGACGGTTACAGAGCCTAAAAGCTTGCCTATGATTCCTGTTATAATATTTTTATATCCCTTTGAAACTCTTCCCTCAGGCATATAAACCACCGGATTGTTTTTTGTTTTTCACTCTAAATCCCCTTTATATCATCAAAACCAACTCTGGGAAAAGCCTCTAACATTCCCCCGCGTGTTGCGTTGCAGATATTTATTTTATGCTCTTTTGCGTATTCGTGAGCTTTTTTGTATGAGAGCAGCGTATATTCCAGATCAGGCGGACGTCCGCCGAATTTTGAGCTGTCAACCTGCAAATCGGCACTGTAGCTTGACTTATCAATACCCTTGTCATTCATGGTATAGTTAGAATCTACTCCCAATAAATAAATTTCTTTAAATCCCATGTATACCGCTGCCTGTATCATAGAATATGTTACAGTTCTTCCGCCGTGTGTACAATTTGAAAAATCCTCAGAAAACCGTGGCGGTCTTCCGTTTTGATTATCCTCATTATCAACAAAAAAACGGATTGCGGTTTTGTCCCAGTATTCTTTACCTAAATAACATAAAAATTTATTTGACTTAACAATATTTCGTATAGTGTCAATATTAGTTTTTGTAAAATGTACATCCTGGCAAAAATAAAAAGAAGGCCGCCATTCGGTTTTGTTATATACACCGTAAATACCGTTTGAAGCAAAGGAATATTCACCTTTTATTTTATTTAAATCATTAGCGGTTAAGCTTGGCCCGTTACCTATAACGAAGCACCGTTTTCCTGAATAGCGGTTATGATATTTTTTGATCTTGGAAGGATATTTTGACAAATCAAAGCCTTTCCTTGTCAGGCGAAAATCCAAAAAAGAATGAACAAAACAAGCTGAAGCATATTTAAGCCGTGACATTAAATATATAAAAGATCTAAAAAAATTACCTGACATTGCGTTTTTCACTCCTTTTTAATTTTTGTTCTCAATAATATAAGAACATCTCAAATATTTTAGACTGTAACATATATTTTTTTGTTTGTCAAATACTCCGCTAGTAAAATTGCATGTGCAATTTTTATACACAGTTAAATAGCGAACAAACTGTTTGCCCCTGATTTGCAGACAGAATTCTTGTTTGCTATTCACATTACTCTATTTTTGAGGCAATTATTAACTACATAACTTTTATTTTTAAAGATGCTTAATAAGCAGTTTATGCAATTCCTTAACAGTTGCAACCGCACCTACATGGTCCAACAACTGTATTTCCGCAGTATCTCTAAAGCCAAAACCATAGGTAACACCAATAAAATCAATTCCGGATGTTGAAGCTCCTATTGCATCATACTCACTGTCTCCAACCAAAACTGCCTGAGAGAGGTTCTTTATTCCCAATTTTTCCATGCAGTAATTTACTATATCGGACTTATCCATAGTATTTTCCGGATTTGCACCCTTTATGCATTTACAATATTTTGCAATACCGCAGTGCTCAAGGATTTTGACAACATGCGCGTGACCTTTATTTGAAGCCACCGCCATTGAAACACCCTTATCCAGAAGCGCGTCTAAAAGTTCAAAAATACCATCATACACAGTTGCGTTCAACAGATGCCGCTCCATATAAATTTTTCGAAACAACACAACGCCTGATTGTGCGTCGGCAGCGTTAAACCCGCAATGCTTCATAAGAGAATCCTTCATCGGAGGACCTACAAATGCACGAATGGTTTCATCAGACAAGCTTGATATTTTTAACTCATCGAGCATATCGTGAACACTTGCCAATACTCCCGGTGTTGTGTCCATGAGAGTTCCGTCTAAATCAAATAAAACACAATTATATTTATTCAAAGTCAGTCTCCTTCAGGTGATTCAAATACCGGTGCATACAAGCTGTCGGTAAGAAAGCGTGTCCGGATACCGTTGTAAGATTTTTTGATATCAGTGAGCATTTCTTTAATTTCCTCATTCATTTTTTTGCGCTCGTTCGGATCAATATACGGTTCAGTTTTGTCACGATTTTCAATAAAATTGTCCTGTCCATTTGTGAATCCGTCAAAACCGGCTATTGCAACCTCCATCGGATTAGTTTTGCTGATCAGACGAAGCAACAGAACCATGGAATTATCAAAATAACGCCAGTTAGGCTTTATAAGTCGCTCAAAATTAATAATATATTCATTTGAACCCGGATCAATATGAATATTTGATGTTACGATTTTGGGCAGGTCTGAAAACCGCAAATCTTCTTCATCTGCATTTGTCTCATACCGCCTTTTGCTGCTGTAAAAAACAAAATCCGGATTATAGTCTTTGTTGGTCATATGAACCATTATGATAACAGGGTCATTTTTTTTAATATAAGACTCAATATTTTCTTTCTTAAGCTCAAGATTTTTTCCGGGTGCAAGAATTAAAACTTTTTTATTTTCTACAGCACTTCTGATATATTCCAGATTGCCGGTGTCGTCCACACGCTTGTCAAAGTATGAAAGGTACAAATTATTCAGTTCATCGTAATTATATTTTTTTCTGGCCACTTTGTCTATGCACAGTATGATTTGCTGCAAATCTTTCGTTGTTATATTGTGTTTGTCGAGAAGATGATTGATATTGTTCACATGAGAATTATGTATTCCCGCGATAAAGTACGGAATAGAATATCCCCACTGTCCTTCACGTTCAATTTTCGGCATATAAATATCCACAATATCTAAAATCAAATTAAGATCGTAGTTATAGTAATAACGGTCATTAAGAAAGTTGGCCACAAGCTCAGTGTTTGCGTTGCCCGCCCCCCGTCCAAGTCCGCACACGGAGGTATCAATAGTTATCTCTCTTCTTCCCTGTGCCATGTGTACAAATTCCTGACACAACGCAAATGAAAGCTGAAGATTATTATGGGAATGAAAGCCAATTCGGATATTTGAATTCAGATTACGATGTACAATGTTGAACAAATGGCTCAGATCTTCTTTGTACATGGAACCGAACGTATCTACAATCGAAAACGCATACGGGTCAAGAATATTAGCACGATCCAACAATGAAAGGATTTCTTTATCTGTATATCCCATGATTGCGGTGGGCTGAAGATAAATTTTATAGCCTTTATTTTTAATGGCCTTTGCGTACTTGAAAACTTCATCAAAATTGTCTTCTTTTACAAAACAAATGCGAATTCCGTCAATAGATGTACCGTCATAATCCGATAAATTTTCAAGGCTGTATCTTCCAAAATCGAGCAATGCAACAAATGATGTTTCCGGATTTTTTTTTACCGGAAGAAACTCCCTGATTTGTTCGACATGTTTAAACAAGGTAAGTTTGCGGTCATATTCAATGTCTTTAAGAAAACCGCATTCAATAACATCAATAGACGCTTCGTCCAATTTACCGATAATTCCCCTTATTGCCCGTGGCCCAAAGTTCATATCTACAACAAAACCGCCGTCGCGCAGGGTACAGTCCAATATTTTTATGTTATTCATTGTTGCACTTCTCCAAGCCTTTTTTGTATTATGCTGCGGACAAGATCCAGATCTTTCGGCGTATCAACAGATATCATGCCGCTTTCTACGAGAGTAAAATAGAAATCAACATTATTTACAATAAAGCGAAGCTCACCTATATCTTCAATTTTTTCTAGCGTGTCCTGAGGCGTATTTACATAAAAGTCTAAAGCAGCCTTATTATAACAGTGAATTCCCATGAACTTTTTATATGTGAATTCGCTCATTTTTTGGGGATATGGGATAGGACTTCTCGATATAAATACACACCGGCCGTCATCTGCGACAGCCAATTTGATATTTCCCGGATCCATTACTTCAACAGGGTCGGTAAAGGCGCGCATTAGGGCACGCACTTTCGGTTCGTTGTTGCACGGAGCATCCGGGATAACTTTTTTTATGTGTTCATATTCAAGCAGCGGCTCATCGCCCATAATACAGACATAATAATCAGCTTTAATTATTTCTGACGCTTCGTGCAGCCTGTCTACAATTGAAAAGCACGTTTCTGAAGTCAGCAAAGATTTAATACCGTATTCCTCGCACACCTTGCATATTCTTTCGTCATCTGTCGCTACATACAAATCATCAAGCTCAGAAGCTTTGACAGCCTCTTGATAAACCCACCAAAGCATGGGTTTTCCGCAAATGTCTTTTAAAGGCTTGCCGGGCATACGTGAAGACTTATAACGCGCGGGAATAATACCTACTACTTTCATTTTAATACTCCTTTTTATGTGCGGTTTTTCGAGATGGATTTGCGGATTTAAGTGAAAATAAGAACACCGGAAACTTACAAAAACAAATAACGAATTACTTTAATTGCCGTTCCCATCTTCTTGAATTACGCTTTTTATAGTATTTTATGACATATAAAGCTTGGCAATTTTTGCTGTCAGGCGGTGCGGTTAATCCATTGTAATATTCGCCTTCTTTTATAGATATTCGTTTTTTCACACATCTCGCAAATAAACTGTTTTAAGGGTAACACCTCTGTTTCGTTACTACTTTTTAAAGATATCCTGCCAAATTCAAGCATATTAATTTAATAATCACTGGCAAACAATTTTTATCGGTATTCAGCTATCAAAAGGTGTACCTTTTGATAGTTTCTTTTTTTGCCGTAAAACGATATGTTTTACGGTTTTTTTGCGCGGTTTTTGTTCTTAAATCCACGCTGTCAAAAGGTACACCTTTTGACAGCCTCTTTCATTTGTAAAATCTTATCACGCAAAGCTTTGAAAGTCAACGCTTTTTGTATTAAAAAGCAAAAAACCAATCCAAAATCGCCGTACATTGATTTTGCGGGCTAGTATCAAAAGGTATTCTTTTTGATAGCAGAAGTACCATATTGCAGAGCGAGCCG
>JGI994J12354_10005701_pt1 | contig 10633 bp, 8 predicted proteins | sample IntmicLarv3ML3BL_FD_12354 | JGI IMG/M metagenome (IMG submission 12354)
GCGTCTATGCCGAAGTCTATCGCGAGCCCGAACCTCCCAAGGAGGCTCCGAAGGCTACCCCCGTGGCGCAGCAAGCGTCTGTTCAGCCTAATCAGCCGCAAGCAGACAGCAAACCTGCGCCTCAGCAGCGGCCCGTGCCCCAGCCCGCCCGTCCGGTACAAAAGCCGGCAGACGCTGCAGCCAGCGCCATGGCCCAGCCTTCCACCCGTGTGCCTGAGAAAAAAATCGTAGACACACGCACCGCTGTCAATGTCAATCTGGACAAATTTGACGAGCGGCTGGACACTCTTGCGCCTGAAAAGGCCAACAAGATGCAGGCGGGCAAGCAGAAGTTCCAGAGCCGCAACAACCAGCGTCGAGGCGGCTTCATGGGCAACAAACGTCGGCAGGAAGAGCAGGAAAAAATGCGTCGCCTGCAAGCAGAGATTGCCAAAAAGCATCCGCTGGTGGTTAAAATCCCCGACGAAATTACGGTGGGCGAGCTTGCCGTCCGCATGAAGAAGACCGCTGCTGATGTCATCAAGCAGCTCATTAAACTGGGCGTAATGGCTTCGGTCAACGAAACCATCGACTTCGACACCGGTTCCCTCGTCGCTATGGAACTGGGCTGCAAGGTAGAGAAAGAAGTTATTGTCACCATTGAGGAGCGGCTTATCGACGTGTCTGTGGACAATGAAACCGACCTTCGATCCCGCAGCCCGGTTGTGGTTGTCATGGGTCACGTTGACCATGGTAAAACTTCCCTGCTGGATAAAATCCGTGAAGCTGATGTTGTTTCCGGCGAAGCCGGTGGCATCACCCAGCACATCGGCGCCTATCAGGTGAAGGCCAATGACCGGCTCATTACCTTCCTCGACACTCCTGGCCATGAGGCATTCACCTCCATGCGCGCCCGGGGCGCTATGGTCACCGACATTGCCATTCTGGTTGTCGCCGCTGATGACGGCATCATGCCCCAGACCATGGAAGCTATCAACCACGCCAAGGCTGCTGAGATTCCCATCATCGTGGCCATTAATAAAATGGATAAACCAGGCGCAAATCCGGATAAAATCATGCAACAGCTCACAGAATATGAGTTAGTTGCCGAGGAATGGGGCGGCGAGACCATCATCTGCCCCATCTCTGCAAAAACCGGTTTGGGTCTGCCCAATCTACTGGAAATGGTGCTGCTCACCGCAGACGTTGCCGACCTGAAAGCAAACCCGGATCGTGCCGCTCGCGGTGCCGTTATCGAGGCAAAACTGGACAAAGGCCGCGGCCCTGTGGCTACCCTTTTGGTGCAAAACGGCACCCTCAAGCAGGGTGACGTGATTCTCGCAGGCACTGCCGTAGGCCGTGTTCGCGCCATGACTGATCATAAGGGCAACAAACTGGAAACCGCCGGCCCCTCTGTACCGGTGGAGATTATCGGTATGGGTGAAGTGCCTGATGCGGGTGACGATTTCTACGTGGTCGCCGATGAGCGCATGGCTCGTACTCTGGTCGAACAGCGCAAGCACGAGAGCAAGATGAAAAAGGCCGCCGAAACCCAGAAGGTCACGCTGGAAAACCTCTTCTCCCAAATTCAGGAGGGTGAGATGAAGCGGCTCAACGTCATTGTCAAGGCCGACGTACAGGGCTCTGCCGAGGCCGTCAAGGCCAGCCTGCAGAAAATTTCCAACGAAGAAGTGCGGGTGCAGGTCATTCACTGCGCTGTCGGTGCTATCAGCGAGAGCGATGTTATGCTCGCTCACACCAGCAACGCTATCATCGTTGGCTTCAACGTCCGCCCGGACAACAATGCCAAGGAAAGCGCCCTCCGTGATCAAGTGGATATGCGCATGTACCGCGTCATTTATGATGCCATCGACGAGATTCAGTCGGCAATGAAGGGCATGCTTACGCCCAAGTTTAAAGAGGTCGTTATCGGCCAGGTTGAAGTTCGCGAGGTGTATAAAATCACTGGTGCGGGCATCATCGCCGGCTCCTATGTGCAAGAGGGTCGCATCGAGCGCCGAGCTCAGCTCCGCCTCGTGCGTGACGGCATCGTGATTCACGAAGGCGCTGTGGGCTCTCTGCGCCGCTTCAAGGATGATGTGAAAGAGGTCGCACATGGCTATGAGTGCGGTATTTCCATCGAAAATTACAGCGATTTGAAGACGGGCGACATCATCGAAGCCTTCATCATGGAGCAAATCGAAGTCTAATCACTCACTCGGGCAACCTTTTCTGCACTCTGTGGAGAAGGTCCGCCCGCTGGTAGTGTCAACTTTCATCCAATGAGGTAAAATATTATGTCAATCAAACGAATGGGTCGCATCAACGAAGATGTCCAGCGCGAGCTGGCCACTCTTATTCGTAGCGTCAAGGATCCTCGCGTGCCTGCCATGACCACCATCACCCATGTTGAGGTCACCAATGACCTCAGCTACGCTACGGTTTTTGTCAGCGCCCTCGGGCAGGTAGACGTGAAAGAAGTTCTCAAAGGACTCAAATCTGCCTCCGGCTATCTACGCAGAGCTCTCGGCAATGCTTTGAGCCTGCGTCACACACCTCAGCTGATTTTCCAGTGGGATCAATCCATGGAGCAGGGCGCAAAAATTGAAAAACTACTGCGTAATCTGGATCAGCCCGACAACCAAGACTAGGCTTCTTCTCTCTGCACATTCTTGCCCATTGGCAGGAAGCGCATCTGCTTAAATGCTTTTCACAGGAAGGAACGAATCAACAAGATGACCTTTAACGAATTGCTATCATACGTGAAATTGCAAAATGATGTACTTTTGCTCACACATAAACGTCCCGATGGCGACACTTTAGGGTGCGCTGCGGGACTTTGCGCTATTTTGCGCAGGCTGGGAAAAACAGCTTTTGTGCTGGATAATCCAGAGGCAACGCCTCTCAATCGCAGCTACATATTGCCCTATTTAGCCCCAGCCGATTTCCAGCCTGAAGCCATTTTCGCAGTGGATACAGCCAGCCTCCCTCTCTTTCCCTCCGTCGCCAAATACTGGCTGGAGCAGGGGGTTGATTTGGCCATCGACCACCACGCCTCTCACCGGGACTATTCCACCCACAACTATGTGGATACCTCCGCTGCCGCTTGCGGCGAAATTATCTACCAGCTCGGTGATGCTCTTGGTGTCATGGACGAAGAAATTGCTGCTCCGCTCTACGTGGCTGTTTCCACCGACACAGGCTGTTTTGTCTACGCCAACACCAGCCCCCAAACCCACCAAATTGCCGCTGCCCTTATGGTTTTTGGTATTAATTATGTCAACCTGAATCGTCTCCACTTCCAGACCAAATCTTTCCGCCGCATGAAGCTGGAAGGCATGATTATCGACAACATGCACCTCTACGATGAGGGACGGCTGGCTGTCGCCACGCTCACGCTGGACATGCTTGAGCAGCTGCAAGCTGTGGAAGAGGATGCAGAGGACATTGCCTCGGTTATTTCCTCCCTTGAGGGAGCTCAAACCACTATAACACTGCGCGAAGTGGAGCCCAGTTTGTGCAAAATTTCCGTGCGCACCACCACGGAAATGAACGCCAACGACATCTGCGCCCAAGTGGGCGGCGGCGGTCATCCCGGTGCCGCCGGAGCACTTATGCGCCGCACTGCAGAGGCCGTGGAAGCCCGCATGGTGGAGGCCTACTTTGCCGTTAGAGAATTGATGCAATGACCAGTGGTATCATCATCATCGATAAGCCTGCCGGCTGGACCAGCCACGATGTGGTCGCCAAGTGCCGGGGAATTTTCCGGGAGCGCCGCATCGGCCACGCAGGCACACTGGATCCCATGGCCACTGGTGTTTTGCCGGTTTTTGTTGGCCGAGCTACCCGGGCGGTGGAATTTGCTATGGACGGGGACAAAACCTACCTGGCTCAGTGCCGCTTTGGCCAAAGCTCCGACACACAGGACAGCAGCGGGCACATTCTCGAGGAAAAGCATGTTAACATAACGTCATCTGACCTCGATGCCGCACTTCTTCACTTTTTCGGCTCACAGAGCCAGCTCCCCCCCATGTATTCTGCTATCAAAATCAACGGGCAAAAGCTCTATGACTTAGCCCGCAAGGGTAAAGAAGTCGCACGTAATCCTCGACCTATCACCATCCATCGCCTGGAGCTCACCGCTTTCGATGGCCAAACTGCAAGCCTTTTGGTACAGTGCTCCAAAGGCACTTACATCCGCACTCTCTGCCATGATTTAGGCCAACATTTGGGCTGCGGTGCACTTATGTCCGGCCTGCGGCGCATTGCCGCCTCCGGCTATGAGGAAGCTCAGGCTGTCACGATGGAGCAGCTGCAGCAAGTGCCCAATCCAAACGCTCTTCTCATGCCGGTTGACAGTTTATTCCAAGCACACTCTTCCGTTGACATAACTTTTGAGCAGGTTCAAAAGTGTCGCAACGGCGCTGCCTTTTCTTGCACCGCACCTAACGGCACCTATCGTGTCTATGGTCCTCAGAACGAGTTTCTCATGCTGGGTCGTTGCATCAACGGCATTATGTCAACTATAAAAAGCTTTTACGAGGTGGCTTTATCGTGAATCAACAAAAGCGCATCCTCGCCCTCGGTTTTTTCGATGGCGTGCATATCGGCCATGGCGCACTGCTTAGCCACTGCGCTCAACTGGCTCAAAAAACCGGTCTTTCCCCTGCGGTATTTACCTTTGACCAAATGCCCCGGGAATTTCTTACTGGCCGAACCATCCCGCTTATCAACACCGCCGCTGAGCGGGAATATCTCATCCGTCGCTATTACGGCATTGAGGAAGTGCTCATTCATCCCCTAAGCCGAGAATTCCTCAGCCTTCATTGGGAAACTTATGTCACCCATTTTCTTGTGAAGCAGCTGGGCGCTGCCTGCTTAATCGCCGGTTTTGACCATACCTTCGGTGCCAAAGGCGAGGGTACAGCGGATAAACTCCAAGTTCTCTGCCGAGAACTCGGCATCGGCTGTCATATTATTCCGCCTGTTTCGCTGGACGATGAGCCTGTCTCCTCCACTCGTATCCGCACGCTGATGGAAGCTGGTGACTTCGACCAGGCCGTCGCTCTACTGGGGCACCCCCATGTCATACAGGGCACAGTGGCGCATGGTCAGAGCGTCGGCCGCACGCTGGGCTTCCCCACGGTCAACCTTCTGCCCGATACCCACAGCGTCCGCCTTCCCTTTGGAGCCTACGCCGCTAAAATTACGATAGACGGGGTAAGCCATCCGGCTGTCACCAACGTCGGCACCCGACCCACCTTTTATGACAACGGGCCTGTGCATCTGGAGAGTTTCCTCCTCGACTTTCAGGGCAATCTCTATGGACAGGCCATCACCCTCTCCCTCCACAAATTTCTGCGCCCCGAGCATCGCTTCCCCACGCCGCAAGCGCTACAAGAAGAAATCCGCCGCAACATCCAGCAAGCGCAACAATACTTTCAGACTTGACAGGAGGACGACCGCTTGCGTTACCATCGCATGTATATCCCCATTGCCGGTTTTATTGTTACTCTCTATGTGCTCGCCTTTCTCTTCGACAGCCCGGCTAACATCTTCGCCGGCATCAAACTGATTCTAGGTGCGCAGGATGTATTGATCACTGACTACATGGCGGTGGGCGGCGTGGGTGCCGCCTTGTTCAACTCGGCTACTGTGCTTTTGGAGACAGTCATTGTCCTTCGCATTGCCAACGACCCGCCCAACGGCTTCACCATCGTCATCATCGGTCTTATGGGCGGTTTTGCCTTGTTCGGCAAGAACTTTTTAAACATTCTACCTATTCTCCTTGGCACTATGCTCTACTGCAAAATCGCCAACGAGCCCTTTTCCAAACACTCCAATTCTGCGCTGGTAGGCACTTCTCTTGCTCCGTTGGTCAGCTTCACAGCCCTAACCGAGGGCGGCTGGGGCATGCCGGTGCTGGGCATTTTCATCGGTCTCTCCATCGGTTTTATCATCTCTCCGGTCTGCGCTTACACCTTTCGCATTCAAAACGGCATGAACCTCTATAACGGTGGTTTCGCCTGCGGTATGATTGCTATGATTTTGGTGCCTCTGCTCTCCACACTCGGCCTTGCCCCCGCCAGAGCCCTCCACTGGGCTACCGGATTAAATTTTCCACTGGGACTGTTTCTCTACATTCTCTGCGCCCTGTTCCTCGTGGCAGGTATCATTCTGGGCGGTGGACATCACGCATTGTATAACTACTGGCGGCTACTCAACACCTCTGGTCGGGCACCCAGCGACTTTCTGCGTATGTTCGGCCCTGCGCCCACTCTAATTAACATGGCTCTCTGCGGCGCATTGGCCACCAGCTATATCCTCCTCATTGGCGGCGACCTCAACGGCCCCACCTTGGGCGGCATCTTCACCATCATCGGCTTTGCCGCCTATGGAAAGCATCCCTTCAACATCGCCTCTGTCATGGCTGGTCTCTTTCTGGGCGGTTTGGCCTCCCACTGGTCAGTCAGTTCCCCAAGCTTACAAATCGCCGGTCTGTTTTGCACAACCCTTGCGCCTATGGCCGGCTATTTTGGCCCCTTCGCAGGAATTTTTGTTGGTTTCTGCCACTCTGCAGTGGTACTTTTCGCTGGCTCTCCCGTGGAGGGTGTGAACCTGTATAACAACGGCTTTTCCGGCGGTATCATCGCCGTGGTGCTCTATCCTGTGCTCATGACTGCCTTTAAGCATCGAATTCCCGAACTGCAAGACAAAGATTATTTCGATGCCTTCACCAGCGACGAGCCTCTCTATCCCCGTTTCCGCCACAGTTATCGGAAAAACCACTGGGTCAACAATCCGGAAAACGCAGTGCAGGATCCTGCGCCGGAGCAACCGCAGGAAACCAAAAAGTAGCACATATGCTCTGGATGAAATATTTTTTTTAACAATAAAAAGGATGCTCTAACGAGCATCCTTTTTTTGAATACACCAAAATATCCTATGGACAGGCTTTTTTGTATGTAGCAAAGTTTCCAAAATTTCTGCACCGATTCAGTCCGAAAAACAGGCAAGCGACGTGAATCAAACCGGCACAGCCGTCAGGACAGTCGGATAGCAGCCTTCTAGAGCTTTTGCGCCAGCCTCTGCCTGCGCCTTTGTGGCAAAAAGCCCGTATACCACCGAGCCGGTGCCGGTCATCAATGCGCCTGTGGCTCCCTGCGCCAGCAATACCGTCTTCATTTCGGCCACCATGGCCCGTTCCTTCGGTGGCAGCACCTGCTCAAACACGTTGCTCAGCGCTTGGCAAATAAGCCGCAAATCACTCTGCTGCAACGCATTTATCATAGTTGCCGTGTCGGGACGGTCATCCAGCACCGTACTATCCAGCGCCTGATACAGAGCCCCGGTAGACACTGGAAAATTCGGCTGAATCAATACAATTCCGCAAGGCGGCAAGCCGGGAACCGCAGTCAAAATCTCGCCTCTCCCCTCTGCCAGAGCAGCGCCGCCCTGCACGCAGAAGGGCACATCTGAACCGATACCCAGACCAATCTGCTGTAGGCATTCCGTAGAAAGATTGGTTTTCATGCGTTGGTTTAAAGCCCTCAGCACTGCCGCAGCATCGGCGCTGCCACCGCCAAGGCCAGCCATGGCAGGAATTCGTTTTTCCAGATGGATGGTCAGGCCGGTCAGGTCGCAGCCGGTTGCTGTGGCGAACGCCGTCGCCGCCCGCAGCGCCAGATTCCCCCTGTCGGCGGGCAGGGTCGGGTCATCGCAAAAGAGTTGAGGTGCAGCGCCTCCAGCCAGTGTCAACTCCAAATAGTCACAGAGGGAAATCTCCTGCATGACCATGGTCACATCGTGGTAGCCATCCGGGCGCAGCCGCCCCACATCTAGACTCAAATTGATTTTCGCCTGCGCCTGTACTCGCATGACGCTCCTCCTCTATGGTTTGATGGTTTTCAGCCTCACATATTCCTCCCGCTCTTTTTCCTCCAGAACGGCCACAATGCGGCGCAAGTCGGCATCCATGCCGGGCAGGACGATGTGGCGCAGGGCGTTGGTGCGCTTTTTGGTTTTTTTCATGGCCTCAGCGAGCCGATGTGCAACGGTTTCTACCTCTGCCGCTTTTATCAACAGCTTTTTCAGCTCGAAAAATCTCAAATAGGCCTCGTCCAGCGTAGGGCCGCTGTTTGTGAGCGGATAGGGCAGAGCCGGTTCTTGCAATCCGGCGGTGATGTGAGGAACGAGCACGCCCATGACAGAGCGAGAGCGCAGCTCGATGCTCTCATCAATGGGGGCGGTTTCCTGTAGGCCTGCCAGGTCATGGTGCCGTTTCGCTCTTGCGAGGGCAGTGCAAGCCGCTTGCAGCCGATCGTCAATGCGCTCTTGCAGCGTCCTAGCAGTTTCCAGCTGCAACAGCATCTCCCGAGCTAGAATACTGCGCTTTTTGTCCATGAGCTGATAGCCGGTTTCTGCCAGCGCACGGCTTTGCTTCAGAGCAAATAGGTTGCCTCTGGTAGGTAGCAACTGGGACATTTCCTGCCTTTCCTTTCTTCTATGATAGCATATTAACAGTGGTTTTTCTACCGTCTGATGTGTGGATTTTCATGCATTTTTAATTACATTGTGTATTATTGTCGCATTATGCTACTTTTTGTAGCGTGTTTTTCTTGTTTTTTCATCCATTCTGTCCCACGCAGAGAGAGGTAGAAGATTGAGCAACTCCCATCCCAAATCAAGGGTTTCGTCTAGGCTTCGGGCGGTGGTTTTTTCCTGCTGAACGAAACGTTGCTCAAAGGCTGCGCCAAAATTTAGATAGGCTCGGTCAAGTTCGCCCAGCTCGTCCTCACCGATGACGCTGGCCAGATTTTTCGCCTCCTGCACACGGGAATAGGAAGCGAAAAGCTGGTTGGAAAGCACAGCGTGGTCGGCTCGGGTGAAACCTGCGCCGATGCCATCTTTCATCAAGCGGGACAAGGAAGGCAGCACGCCCACAGGCGGATAAATGCCCGCCATGGCGAGGCTACGGTCAAGGACGATTTGTCCCTCGGTGATGTAGCCGGTCAGATCAGGAACGGGATGGGTGATGTCGTCCTGCGGCATGGTGAGGATAGGCATTTGGGTCACCGAGCCGGGGTAGCCTCGCAGCATGCCTGCCCGCTCGTAAAGGGAGGCAAGGTCGGAGTAGAGATAAGCGGGGAAACCTTTTCTCGAAGGAATTTCCCCTTTGGATGAAGAAAATTCCCGCACCGCTTCACAGTAGCTGGTCATATCGGTCATCACAACCAATACATGCCAGCCATGCCGGAACGCCAGATATTCCGCCGCTGTGAGGGCGCAGCGGGGGGCGACGATGCGCTCCATAATCGGGTCGCTGCTGAGATTTAGGAACATGACCACCCGCTCGGTTGCGCCGGACTGGGCAAAGGATTTTCTGAAAAACGCAGCCGTGTCGTGGCTCACGCCCATAGCGGCGAAAACAATGGCGAAGGGTTCGTCTTGTCCCAGCACCTTAGCCTGTCGAACAATTTGAACGGCAAGTTCGTTGTGGGGCAAACCTGCGCCGGAAAAGATAGGCAGCTTTTGCCCCCGAATCAGAGTAACCGGACCGTCGATGGCAGACACACCGGTGAGGATGCAATCTTTTGGATAAATGCGGCTTGCAGGGTTCATGGCGCTGCCGTTGATTTGCCGCCGCTCCTCGGGGTGGACGACACCAAGGCCGTCGATGGGTATGCCCTTGCCATCGAAGGTGCGACCTAGTATCCGGGATGAGAGAGCCAACTCCATTGGACGGCCAGTGAAATGGGTGCGCACAGTGTCAGCAGACATGCCCCACGTGCCCTCAAAAACCTGCAAGAGCGCACGACTACCCTCCAAAAATACCACTTTTCCGTAGCGGCGGGAGCCATCGGGCAGAGTAAATTCGACGACCTCGTCATAGCCCACGCTGGACACGCCTTCCACTGCCGCAAGGCCTCCGGCGATAGAGGACAGATTGCTGTATTCAGTACGCACGGGCAGCCACCTCCTCAATTTGCGCATGTATACGGACGAAGCCTGTTGCATCGTCGTTGCCTATGTCATACTTCATGTGCATAAGGGCTTCGAAGATTCCGGTTTCTGCCAGATATTTAAGCGGAATGCCTTCCGCAAGCCTCTGTTTGATTCGCTCATGGAGATAAAGGATGGCAGCGAGCATATCCCGTTGCTTGCTCAGTGGCACAAAGGTGTCTACCATGTGAAAGGCGTTTTGCTGGAAAAAGCCGATGCGTAAAGTGCGGGCGGTTTCCAGAATCAGCTTTTGCTCCTCAGGGAGCATGTCTGCGCCGATAAGCTTGACGATTTCTAAAAGACCGGCCTCCTCTTGCAGCAGAGCAAGAGCCTGACGGCGCAGGGAAAGGAAGCCGATGCCCACCTGCTGTTCGTAGAACGGAGCGAGGGTCTCATTATATGCACTGTAGGAATTCATCCAGTGGATAGCGGGGAAGTGACGGCTGTATGCAAGGGTACGGTCGAGCGCCCAAAAAACGCCCACGAAGCGACGGGTGTTTTCGGTGACAGGTTCAGAAAAATCGCCGCCTTGGGGGGAAACAGCACCGACGGCGGTGACGGAGCCCTCTCGACCAGAGAGGGTTTCGCCGATACCCGCCCGCTCATAAAACTCAGCCAGGCGGCTGGCTAGATAGGCGGGGAATCCCTCTTC
>JGI994J12354_10005702_pt1 | contig 10632 bp, 7 predicted proteins | sample IntmicLarv3ML3BL_FD_12354 | JGI IMG/M metagenome (IMG submission 12354)
GGATGGTCATTCATTTCAATGACTTCGGTAGTTGCCACTATGTCGAATTGCGAATAGTCGAATTGTACTTTTTCGCAATAGGCAATAATTTGCTCTTGGTCTCCAAATAAAACCAATTTAGAGCCATCGCTTATTTTGGAACAAGCGTCAATAGCTCCTTGTATGATATTAGCGGGGGCGAAATCGCCACCCATTATGTCAATACCTATCCTCATCGGGAAAAGGTTTTAGTTATGCCGTTTTTTCGATAATCAATCGTCCGCGATAAAAACCACATTCGGGGCATACACGGTGATATAGAACAGCTGTGCCACAGTTTGAACACGAAGCCAATGTTGGAACTTCTGCTTTGTAGTGTGTACGGCGTTTGTTGCGACGTTGTTTAGAGATTCGGTGTTTAGGATGTGCCATTATTTGTTACTTTAAATTTAACGGTTTGTGTTTGATAAGTCAAACGTAAACCTACAGTTTTAATTATTATTTTATTTCTAGTTCTTTTAATTTTTCTATCATTTCTTTGTTGCAATGTCCTTCATCGTGTAAGCATTGCATAGGAATACTGAGGATAATGCTGTCGAAAAAATATTGTGTCAAATCCAATTCGCTTTGCGTAGATTCAAGCCACAGAATATTTACATCGTTGCATGTTTCTTCGTTTTCGTCAGCCGTTACAAATTTCACAATCGGCGCGCTTTCATAAGCTATTGGTATCGACAAATCGTCTAAACAGCGGTCGCAAGCTATTGTCACTTTTCCGGAAATCAATACGCCTAACTGCATAAAGCCACTTTTCTTTTCAACTGTTACCGTGGCTTTTAAATCTCCGCGTTCTACTTCGCTTCCCTCAAATTCGCCAAAGAACAAATCATCTATTTCAAATGAAAAAGTGCGTGTTTCATTAGTTAATCCGCTGATTGCTATACTATATGTGCAATTATTTTTCACTTTTTATTAAAATAGCCCGCAAAGATACAAAAAAATAAAATTAAACAAAAATAAAACCGCTTCGAAAATTCAAAGCGGTTTTATTTAGTTATCAGATATTAATGTTAGTCTTCTTTACTGAAAATATCGGATAGCTTCAGTTCCACTACTTTTCCATATTTTGCTAAGGCTTTCATATCTATCCGTTTTTTGTCGCCTACCACCATAATAACCATCGGTTGTTCTTTGATATAAGCTTTTTCAAAGTTTACGATATCGTCAAAGGTCATTTCTTTATAAATCGGCAATTGTGCTTTCATCGGATCTTCGGTATATCCCATACGTTCCCAATAGTCAATAGTCATTGGAAGTTGACGGAAATCGGGACGAGTAGTTGCAGCAGACAATTCTAACTTACTTTTCAAAACATCTAAACGTCCGGCTTTTACAGGCATATTGCGTACTAAATCCATATACACATCTATCGCTGCAGAAGCTTTATCATTTTGTGTTTGTATCACACCGGTAAACCAAGCTGGTTTGTCGAGCAATCCGGGAGTTCTATAACCGCCGCCTGCACCATAAGCCATTGAGCGATATTCGCGAATTTCTTGCATCAATAATCCGGTAAATCCGCCGCCAAAATAATTATTATACGCAGCTATTACAGGAGCATCTTGTATTTGATAAGGTTGTCCGTTGGCAAAGATACTTATTTGCGCTTGCAACGACGAATTGTTCACAAAATAAACCACGTTTTCTTTGATTGCTTGTTTTGCGCGTTCTTCGTAGCCTTTTCCTTGTTTTGGAGCATCGGTAAATACAATATTTTGTTCGAGCAATGTTTTTATTTCATTCGCCGTTCTTGCACCCGAATAAAAAATAGTTGCGGAATATTGCGTAGCGTTTTTGAATGCCGATAATAATTCCTCTGATTTCATCGACATCAATGTCTTCAAAGTCCATCTGTCAAGATATTCCGATTCTTTTCCGTATAACACATATTCTTCCAACGCATCGGCAAGTACGCCAACTTCTTCTTTTTCGTAGTTTCTGTTATTTTTTTCACCTAAATACAAACGATTCATTTGATTATTTGGCAAAGTTATTTGGTTAATCAACAGATTTAAGTAAGTAGAAGCTTGTTGAAGATTTACTTCGGGTCCCGACATAGAGATATACATAAAATTATCATCGGCAGAAATGCTGTAACTACAATTTAATCGAGCAAATTGTCCTTTCAACGCTTTTGTTTCACGAGCAGCAGCTCCTGCATAATTGAGCAAGTAGGCGTAATCCAATTCTTTGATAGCAGAAGTCCCCACATCATAACGAATGGTTAATGAGAAAATATCGTTTACCGGATTTTTTGAGTAATAAATTTTATTTCCATTTTTCATAGGCACTTTTTGCACATCGGAATTAATGTCAACAAAGCGAATTTCTTGTTCCGGCGTTTGAATATTGCTGAATTGTTCGGCAAAAGTTGATTTAGCATCGGCATTAGGGAAAACCAATGGTTTATATTCCGGTTTATCAATACTTATCTTTCTGATATTTCCGGGTTTCATATGAATCGCGAGATAATCTTTGTTAAAATATTTCTTAGCGGCATTCATAATATCTTCTCTGGTTATCTTTTTAACGGTTTCTACGTAATTCGTATATTTTTCGAGAGGAATATCGTTACCAAAATAGTAAGATAACATACTCGCTTTCGATGAAACATTTTCTTGTTGGCGCTCGAAAGAAGTAATCAATTGTTGTTTGATAGATTCTAATTGCCAATCGCCAAAATGTCCTTCTTTGAGGTTGTCAATTTCTTCAAAAATCATTTTTTCGGTACCCGGAATAGCTTTCAAATAAGCTCTATCCATTTCACGAACAACAGTGGTATATTCTTGCTGAGTACTTATTCGAGAAGGATCCATTCCTTCATAAAATTCTTGAGGATTAGGAATCGCTGTAATCATAAAAACACCGGCATTTTTCATTGCTCGATTTCCTGCCGATGCACTATATACTTTATTTTCCCACATCAATTGGTCTAAAAGTCCCGACTGTCCATTGCTTAACAACATACCGCATACATCAAGAGCTACATCGTCGTCGTGGCGAACAGGAACGGTGCGGAACATTAAATACAATTGATCGTTATAACCCATTTTAAATTCACGGAATTCACGACCTTTAAAAGGCGCTTCATCTCCTACATTGATAGCTGCAGGAACTGGTTTTTTTTCCAATTTACCAAAAGTTTTAGCAATTAATTCCTTCGCGTTATCAATATCGAAATTACCAACAAGAATTAATGCCATATTCGCAGGAACGTAGTAAGTATTGAAGAAGTCCTGCATTTGTGTTAGCGATGGATTTTTCAAATGTTCGGGCAAACCGATTATATCACGACCATAAGGCGTTTTCTTAAAAACACTACTCATAATTGCTTCGCCTATGCGCGACTGTGCTTGGTCGGCATACATATTATACTCTTCATAAATAGTTTCCAACTCGGCTTGGAAAGAACGGAATACCGGTTTTCCAAAAATATGACTATACAAAGTCAGCCAACGTTCGATTTGACTTGATGGGAATTTACTTAAATAATAAGTATAATCGTAACTAGTTGCAGCGTTCAATCCTGTACCGCCCATTTCATCTACTAAACGAGAAAGTTCGTTAGGTACAGCGAATTCAGCGGCTTTCAGTGACTCATCGTTGATTTGTTTTTGAATGGCTTCGCGCTGTTTTCTATCTTTGGTTTTACCCAATTCGTCGTAAAGTTGAATAATTCTATCGTAATGAGGTTTTTCTTTTCCCCAATTGATAGTTCCCATTGTTTGAGTTCCTTTGAACATTACATGTTCCAAATAGTGAGCAACGCCTGTGGCGTTAGGAGATTCGTTGACACTTCCGGCGCGAGTGGTTACAAAACCTTGCACTTCAGGGCGACGATGGTCTTCTTGAAGAATTACAGTTAGTCCGTTGTCTAGTGTATAAACTTCAACAGATGATTTTTGTTGAGCAATTGCCCAAGGCGACACCATTAGCATTGCCAATAATGCCGACCATTTAAAGTTTTTTAAACAGTTCATATAAAAATATTGATAGTTAATTTTTGCTAATTAAGCGGTTAAAGGTACAAAAAATTCTGATACGTAGTTCGTAATGGCAAAAATTTATCGAATTTATTTTTTCGTACAACTAGAAAAAGTGAATAGGTTTAAAGATCAGATTTTAGAAAAAACACATCATCTATCACTTCAGGCAGTTATTAGATATCACCTGCAGCGCAATGGATTCCTGCCTTCGCAGGAATGACGAAAAATAAAACAAACGAAACAAAATTCCTTCAGCTATTTGAAGAAATTTTGTTTTCTATCGTCCGCCAAGGTTATAGTATTGCTCGAAAAGTTGCATAGAATACTGTTCGTTGCCAAGGTGTTTATATACTGTTGCCAAGTTTTTCAACACCGCTAAATTATTAGGTTCAGCCACATAAGCTTTCGTCAGTAATTCTACCGCTTTCAAATTATTGCCCATCATTCCGTAAAGTACACCCAAATCAATCATAACATTAATTTGATTCGAGTTTAGTGAAAGTGATTTCTCAAAGAGAGGCAATGATTTTTCCAACAGTCCCATTTCTTTACCATAAATACAAGCCAATTGATAATTCGTTTCGGCACGATTAGGCGCGTAGGCGTACGCTTCTTCCCACACTTGCACTCGCTGTGCCACATTGTTCATTCCTTGTGTAATGGTTGATAGCGAATTAAAAGCAAACGAGTTATTCGGATTTCGCCGAATTGCCTGTAGCAAAGCTTGCGCCGATTTTTCGAGCGGATAAAAGCTCGCGCTATCGGGATGCATACCCAATGTATTATTTGCCCACGCGTAGAGTAACAACGCGTTTTCGTATGCAGGGTGTATTTCAACAGCACGCTTGGAATATTTATAAATTTGCCGAGTATAAAAATTACGAGTTAAACTGTCGGTTTCGGAATGCATTTTTATATTGTACACACGAGCCGCATCGTAGTTCGCTTTCGCACTGTTATACGATACTTTTACATCGGTAGTAGAAAGTTTAAAATCGTTGTGCCAATCGGGGTTGCGAGTAATTGTTTTGATTGAATACAAACCGACTACTATCATTAAAAATCCAATTACCACACCACGATAGAGCGAAACATTTTTTATCCAATTCGGCATATTTTGAATGAGCAAAATAGCGATTGCCAAACAAAAACCTACCGACGAAATATATACAAAACGTTCGTTCATAAAAGTTCCTATCATCACAAAGACATTGGAAACAATAGACAGAGGAATTAGAAACCACGCAATCGCATAGCCGTATTTATTCTTGCGCTTTTTCGACATACTCCAAAGCATAAATATAAATATGCCTAAATAAATGACAAACGAAAGCCACACTTCAATATCTCCAAACGACGATTTAGGAACGTGCCACGGATAATAATCGGTAGTCAACGGGTGTGGGAAAATCAGCAACCACAAATAACGCCCCAAGACATAAATAATACTCGCCCATTTTTCATCGACACGCATATGAAGGAAAGGATTATTCATAAATTCTGTTTCTTCCGGAATTCCGCCCACAATAATACTTCCACGTACAATTAAAAATATCAATGCGGCGGCAAGTGACGGCAGTAGCGCGATAAAATTATCTTTCAATTTATAAGGCGTACAAAAATAAACCGTAAGCGGAATAAGCGCTAAAAAAGTAATCGCGTTTTCTTTGGAGAAAGCACCGCCCAAGAAACAAAGAAAAGTAATGAGCAAATATTTTCTTTGCCGCGTATCGAGCCAACGCAAAGTATAAAACAGCGCCATCAACGAGCCGAGAAAAGTCATAATTTCGTCGCGCCCCTTAATATTTGCAATCGCTTCGACGTGCACAGGGTGCGCTACAAACAATAAAGTTGTAATTACCGGAACATTAAAAAGTAATTTCCAACCGCTCACATCGCGCACCAGAAACAAGCGCCACATCAGCTTAAACAGAAAACAAGCGGTAATTGCAAACAACAAAATATTTACAAAATGATTGACATAAGGCAATATTGTTTTGATATATAAAGGTGCTTCGTCGTCATTGTCTTTTGGGAACGATTTTTCAAAAACAATTCCTTGTTGCAAAGAGTCGATTTGCTGTTGTTCTTCGCGCAATAAATGATAAGGAATCGTATATTGTGTTACATTCGGATTTAATTTATCGCGTACAATTTTTTTCACTTCCGAGCCAACAAACAAATCGTATTCAATTGCCAAAGTCGCCACCGACAACGGACGATAACGACCACCGGGCAAATTGGTAATCACTTCGCCATAACGACCAACAAAAGTATCGTATTTAAAAATATCGGGAATACCGCTTATTCCTTGCTTCACAAATTCGTTTTGTGTAAGTACCATTGTGTCGTCGAGCGCATACTCGTTGAGCATAGTATTACCATACAAAGCAAAACAAATTGCCACAATCACAACATAAATCCAATTTGGAAAATGTGAAGGAATAAATTTTTCGGGTTGCACCGATTTTATTGCTGTTTTAGGGGTTACAGGCTTTTTTACCGGAAATTGTTTTCTCATTGTTATTTATAAGTTTACGAATTGCAAAAATAGAAAAATTTTATCAATGTTAGGAAAAGTAAAAAGAATGTGTTTGGTTTTAATTAAAATAAAAAATGCAGGCTATTTTGTAACCTGCATTTATATTTGTTTAGTTTCGAATTATTGCGGTTTAGCAATATTTTCACGCATATCGGTATCGGCTTGAATATTGCGCATTTTATAATAATCCATAATTCCTAAGTTTCCACTGCGGAAAGCTTCTGCCATTGCCAACGGAATTTGCGCTTCGGCTTCAATTACTTTGGCGCGCGCTTCTTGTGCTTTGGCTTTCATTTCTTGTTCGAGAGCAACTGCCATCGCGCGTTTTTCTTCGGCACGAGCTTGCGCGATATTTTTATCGGCATTCGCTTGGTCCATTTGCAACACAGCGCCAATATTACGTCCAATATCAATATCGGCAATATCAATAGATAAGATTTCGAATGCTGTTCCTGCATCCAAACCTTTTCCTAATACTACGCGCGAAATTGAATCGGGATTTTCCAACACCGATTTATGAGAAGCTGCCGAACCGATACTCGACACGATACCTTCACCCACGCGAGCCAACACAGTTTCCTCTCCTGCTCCACCGACTAATTGTTTGATATTTGCACGAACAGTTACACGCGCTTTTGCGATTAACTGAATACCGTCTTTTGCCACAGCCGTTACCGGCGGCGTATTTATCACTTTCGGATTTACCGACATTTGTACCGCTTCAAACACATCACGTCCTGCCAAATCGATAGCGGCAGCCATTTTGAAATCGAGCGGAATGTTTGCTTTATCGGCAGAAATCAAAGCGTTCACTACTTTCGGCACGTGTCCTTTTGCCAAAAAGTGAGCTTCCAACGCATTGGCATCTAATTTCAAACCGGCTTTTGTTCCGGTAATCATTGCCATTACAATTGTGCTTGGTGGTACTTTTCTCCAACGCATCAACACTAATTGCAGCAACGAAATCCGTACGCCGGAAATCAATGCTTGAAACCAAAGTGTGAGAGGAAAAAAATACAATAATACAAATAGACCGACGAGTGATACCGCGATCCAAATTAAAACGGTTGTTGCCATTGTTGCTTCCATAATTTTTTATAGTTTTATTTTGTTTTTACAATTACTTTTGCTCCTTCAATTTTTATAATTTCCACTTGTTGTTGCGCGTCAATAATTCCTTCAAACGCGGTTGCTTCGGTTTCGATTTCGTCGAATTTTACTGTTCCCATCGGCGCTAATCGTGTAACGGCAATTCCTTGCATTCCTATTATCAAACCTTTTTCTTCGGCAGAATCTATTGCTTGCGCTGTAATATTTTCGTGTAAGGCTAATCTATCCAATGTTCTCGAACGTAACAAGAGCCAAACAATTAAACCAGAAATTACTAACGCGCCAACCAACACAATGTGTCCTGTCATTACGCCATAGCTTACATAAGCCATTACCACGCCGCCTGCCAAAGACGCAAAACCTAAAATTCCCGTTATTCCGAAACCCGGAATAATAAACAATTCTAATAAAAGGAGCACAAGCCCCAAAGCGATAAGTGTAATTATAAGTGCCATATATTTTTCAAAGATAATTAAATTTATTCAATTGTAGTTTCAAAACCATTTGCTTTTAAATATTCCTGTACTTTTTGCGCATCGGTTGCCGAGGCAAAAGGTCCGACAATGTATATTGTTCGTCCGTTTTCGGTGGCTCTCACAATATCGTTTTCGGTGGCTGCTTGCACCGCTTGGCGCAACGCCTGCGGCAATCCTTTCGAAAATTCGCCTAACACAATTTTAGTCGCGGTTTGCGGCGAATTTATTTCCGGATTTGTTTTTTTCTTCGTTTCATAATTTCGCGCAAGTTGTGTTGTTGTTTTTACTCCATCTAAAAACGCAACAATTATCGCATCGCGAAATCCTTTCTTTTTTATTTCCGACAATGCTTTCGACACTTCGCTATAAGTGGCAAAATGTCCGATATAATGAATAAACAATTTATTTTCGGGATAAATAAATGCGGGCGAAAGTCCTTTCAATTCGGCTTCGGGCAATCTTCGCGAAAATTTTCCGATTTGCACGCGATACACCAAACCTTTTGGCAGCGACTGATTATAGAAAATCGCGGACGTTTTTCCCACACGAAAAACATATTCGCTTTCGCTAATAATTTCTTCGGGCGGAGGCAAAATATTTAAAGTCGGAAAGGCTATCGGTTTACGATATAATATCTCGAAAGGAGCGCTATTATCAACCGATTCTATTTCTGTATTTTTTAGATTTATGTCGGGAATAATTCCTTTTTCCAACAGTTTTTGTTCAGCTTGCCGAACTTCTTGCGCCACTTGATTTATCGTAGTTTGCATTTGCATCAACAACTGCTCGTATTCCAAAATTTCGGTTTGCAAAACCAAACGTTCATCGTTGCTGCTTGTTGCCACATAAGCGTTTCGCGCGTTGGTCAATTTATTTTGCAAAAGTTGTTCGTCTTTTTGTTGTTGCAATAAAACTTTTCGCAAAGCCACATAACTATCCGATTGCTCGTCTTGCACCGGCTTATCGGTTTTCTTTTTATTTATTTCCGGCGAGAGTTGCGCGATTTGTTGAATTTCTTGCAGCCTACGCCCCGATTGCTTAATAGGATTCGCTTCCAAAGTAATTCGATAAATTTCCAAACTATCGGTTATCGCGTTGCGTGACGAAGCAAACAAAGCTGTTGTTTGGTCAACAGAAGGCACAAAGAGCCAATCGTCGCAAGGCGAAGAATAAGGAAATCCGAGATTTTCGGGAGCGCGCCATTGTTGTGTCGCTTCGTTAAAAGTACTTTTATAAAGGTCGTATCCGCCCATTCCCGAATGTCCGTTCGACGAAAAATAAAGTGTTTTTCCATCGGGCGTAACATAAGGAAAACGCTCGTCGAAAGGCGTGTTGATAATGCTATCCAAAGCTAACGGCGAAGTCCACTGATTGCCTTCTACACGACGCATTACATAAATATTCCAATTGCCCGACATTGGCGAAGAAAAATAAAACGCCGTCGGATTTTTTTCCGGAACAAAAACAGGAGAAAGAGCGTCGTCGCGTTGCCCTGCTTGCAATACAGAATCGGGCAGCACCGCCCAAGTTCCGCCAAAATCGAAATTATAATAACCGAAAAATTTATTTTTTGGTACGATTATTTTTCCTGTAACTGTTGGTTTTTCGATATAATCCAACAATGTTTTTCCGTTTTCACAAAACAATAATTGACGCGTTGCTTGCTTTGCCAAAAGGCTATCGGTGGCAGCAATGTTCGAAAAAATTGTCGCAGCTTTTTCAAATTCATAATTCAAACGCAAATTTTCGGCTTGTTTAAATTTCTCTACCGACGATTGCGCCCAAACAACAGGCGTTATAAATCCCACAAATAATATGAAAAGAAAACAGTATTTTTTCATATCACAAAAATACGAATTTAAATGCTTGTAAACAACAAAAGTATTACAGATTGAAATTTAATAACAATAAAAAGACCTTGAAGTGTTTAAAATGCTTCAAGGTTTATGTGTGAATATTTTGAAAATATTTATAAAAAACAAATAATTAGTTTTTCATAACATTTTTATTAGATTGAAAATTCACTTTTAGTTAGAATATAAACACCATTTCCACCAAACCATATTCTGCCTTTAGCGTCTTCTTTAATTACCCATACGAAGCCTCCAACTTTAGATACATCAAATTGTGTCCATTGTTCGTCAATCCATACTCCGCAATTAGAAGCCACTCCAAAACACCAAGCATAATCGTTACTGTCAATAGTTATTCCCGGAAAAATAGTGTGAACATTATTCCCGCAAGATAATAGAGTTGTGTTATTAGCGTCAAAAATAAAAAAATTAGGAGGAGGAGATTGACGAGGATTGGTTAGAGAATAATCAATTGCTCCCCACAGACGATTTCTGCTGTCGAATTGAATACTACCAAAATAAAAATAACAGGGTTCAAAACCTAAATCGTTTTCGTCATATACAGTCCATTCGTCATTTGAAATTTTCACCAAATATGCGTCATAGACATAGTCGCTTAATGCTAA
>JGI994J12354_10005703_pt1 | contig 10631 bp, 7 predicted proteins | sample IntmicLarv3ML3BL_FD_12354 | JGI IMG/M metagenome (IMG submission 12354)
TTGCCGAGAGATAGGCGCGCCAAAGGCGCGTCGAAGATATGATATAATGTAGAAAAAAACACCGCATCACCAAAAGTGAAAAAGTGCTTGCGCTTTTTCTAAAGTCTTTTTTGGTTACTTTTTTCGGAAAAAAGTAACATTCGTTCCCTCGCTGCAATTCTCACGCGGGATAAGATTCTTCGCTGTGCTCAGAATGACGCAGTGGGGAGCACACAGAATGACAAGCAACACACACAGACATCACTATACTCACAATTCGGAGGATTTTCCATTGTCAAAGACAGGACTTGTTTCCAATATTCAAAAGTACACAATCCACGACGGGCCGGGCATTCGCACGGAGATTTTTTTCACGGGTTGCACGATGCGCTGTATTTGGTGCAGTAATCCGGAAACAATAGAATACAGACGACGCCTCGGGTTTTACCCGTCGAAGTGCATTTCGCGCGATAAATGCGGCATTTGCGCCAAGCACTGCCCGAATCCCGACGAGCACATCGTGTTCGACGACGACGGCAAGGTGTTTCACGTGAAACAAACGGCGGAATGCGCCGACTGCTTTGCGTGCGCTGAGGCGTGTCCGCCGCGCGCAATTAAGGTGTGGGGCGAGGAATATACGGTTGAGCGGCTGATGGACGTCATCGAACAGGACCGCAGCTTTTACGAACGCACGGGCGGGGGAGTGACGCTCTCCGGCGGCGAGACGCTGCTACAGGCGGACTTCGCCGAGGAGCTCTTAATCGCTTGCAAGGCAGCGGGAATCAACACATGCGTTGAGAGCGCACTACATGTGCCGTGGGCGACTGCGGAGCGCGTGCTCAAGCACGCCGATATGATTATCACCGACGTCAAGCATATGGATACCGCGCGCCACGCGGAGATTACAGGCGTCGGCAACGAGCTGATTCACGAGAATATTGTCAAAACGGCGGAGCTGTGTGCCGCGAATGGCGTTCCGCTCGTCGTGCGCACGCCGATTGTGCCGAGCTACAACGCCGATGAGGAGAATATTCGCGCGACGGGTGCGTTTTTGGCGAGCCTGCCGTGTAAGCTGGCGGCGTATCAGCTGCTGCCGTACCGCAAGATGGGCACGGAGAAGTACGATTCGCTCGGCGACGCGTACCCGCTCGCCGACTATGTGCCGCCCGAACGTGCCGACTGGGAGGCGAATCTGCTGCGGCTCGCAGAAATGCTGCGCGAGGAATACGGATTGCCCGCCGTCGCGGGTTCAGCGGGGAAATTGTAAATATGCGCGACGCAGAAGCAGTCGAAAATCGCCTATTTCTGCGGTAACGCAATATCTTGCGAGAACGATGGTTTTGCGTGCGCTAAATGTAGGAGAATGTGCCGCGCGGCGTTTGATTTTGCATGTCATTATGAAAAAGAACGAATGTTTTTGTAAAAAAAGCGTTTTTTTTGACTGCGCAATTGACACACTTGACGAAAACAGGTAGAATGTAAGCTGCAAATCTATATCTCAGCGGTTGAACCGCAATATTATAATACCATGCAAGAAGCAAGGAGGAACTATGGCTGATAAGATTTATGTAACTTCAATCGAGCAGATGGAGGCTGATACCGCGCGCCTTCATGAAACTGCGTGTCAGGTATGCACCGACACGTTTGAGGACCGAGCGAAGCAACAAACACCTCACTGCAAGTTCGGTGAGGAGGGTATTTGTTGCAGAATTTGCTCAATGGGTCCCTGCCGCATCACACCGAAGGCTCCGCGCGGAATCTGCGGTGCCGATGCGCACGCTATCGCGGCACGTAACTACGTGCGTACAATCGCGGGCGGCACCTCGGCGCACTCCGACCATGCGCGCGAAATCCTTCACGTCCTCAAGGCCTCGAAGGCCGACGGCAACTACATCGTTCGCGACGAGCAGAAGCTCGTTCGCCTCGCTGAGGAATGGGGCGTAGCAACGGAAGGCCGCGACATTTATGACATCGCGCACGACGTTGCTGACGTTGGTTTGCTCGAATTCGGTAAGCCCGAGGGCTATCAGCTCATGGGTCGCCGTGCAACGCCGGAGCGCCAGAAGCTCTGGATGGAGCAGGACATTTGGCCGCGCGCCATCGACCGTGAGGTCGTTACCGCGATGCATATGACCCACATGGGTAACTCTGCCGATGCGGAGGCGCTTGTGCGTCACGGTTTGCGTCTCGGCATGGCTGACGGTTGGGGCGGCTCTATGATCGGTACCGAAATCACGGATATCCTGTTCGGCACACCGACCGTTCGCTCTACTGAGGGTAACCTCGGCGTTATCGAAAAAGAAATGGTCAATATCGTTGTCCACGGTCATGACCCCGCGTTCTCCGAGATGGTCGTTACGGCTGCTGAGGATCGCGAGCTTGTTGAGCTTGCGCGCTCCGTCGGCGCAAAGGGCATCAACATCGTCGGTCTGTGCTGCACGGCTAACGAAGTCGCAATGCGCCACGGCGTTCGCATGGCCGGTAACTTCCTACAGCAAGAAAATACGGTGCTCACGGGCGCAATCGAAATGATGTGCGTTGACGTGCAGTGCATTTTCCCCGCGCTTTCCACGCTGACCGACTGCTTCCACACGAAGTTCGTCACAAGCTCCCCGATTGCGCGTATCCCGGGTTCGACGTACGTCGAATTCCACCCGGAAACGGCCTATCAGCAGGCTCTCGGACTCGTCCGCGAGGCAGTTGAGAACTTCAAGAATCGCGACGAAGCGAAGCTGTATATCCCGCCGACCAAGCAGGTTGCTGTTGTCGGTTATCCGAACGAGCAAATCATCGGTCACCTTGACGCTGTCACAAACAGCCACGTTGAGGAGACGGGTTCTTTCCGTCCGCTCGTTGACGCGATTAGGTCCGGCGTTCTTCGCGGTGCCGTAGCCATCGTCGGCTGCAACAACCCGCGCGTGCGTCCCGACTATTCGCACTTTGAAATCATCAGAAAACTTCTTGAAAACGACATCATCGTTGTCGCCACGGGTTGCGCCGCGCAGCTTGCGACGAAAGCAGGTTTCATGAACAAGGAAGCCAAGGAATTCTGCGGTGAGGGTCTCAAGCGCGTTTGTACGCTTGTTGACATTCCGCCGGTGCTCCATATGGGCTCCTGCGTTGATATCTCGCGCATAATGCTCCTCGGCACGGGCATCGCACTGGACTGGGGCGTTGACACAACGCAAATCCCCGTCGTCGGCTGCGCGCCGGAGTGGATGAGCGAAAAGGCTGTCGCCATCGCAAACTACGTCGTCTCTACGGGTATTGACGTTTACCTCGGCATCGAGCCGCAGGTCAACGGCTCCACGCAGATGATGGAACTCATCACCGAGGGTACGCGCGAAATCACGGGCGCGGGCTTTATCATAAACAAGAACCCCGACGAGCTCGTTCAGAGCATCATCGACGGCATCGAAGCTAAGCGTGCCGCGCTCGGTATCTAACACAAACAGACCGAATGCGCTTGTGGGAGATAAAATAAGGAGTAGACTACAATGAAAATTGCGGTTACCGGTAAAGGCGGAGTCGGTAAAACGACATTGACCTCGGTTCTCGCGCGGCTTTACGCCGAAGAGGGGAGACCGGTGCTGTGCGCCGATGCCGACCCCGACGCGAATCTTGGCTTGGCACTCGGTTTCTCTGACGAGGAGATGGAGAGCCTGACGCCGATTTCGCTGATGAGCGACCTTATCGCCGAGCGCACGGGCGCCGAAAAGGGCGGCTACGGCGCGTTTTTCAAAATCAATCCGAAGGTTGACGATATTCCGGACAAGTTTTCGATTGAGAAGAACGGCGTTAAGCTCCTGATTATGGGTACGATTGAGGCGGGCGGCTCAGGCTGCGTTTGCCCCGAGGGCGTAGTGCTGAAGCGCGTTGTGTCCAACCTCGTAATCGGGCGCGACGAGGTCGTAATCCTTGATATGGAGGCGGGCTTGGAGCATCTCGGACGCGGTACGGCGGACTTTGTGGATTTCTTCATCGTCGTAGTCGAGCCGGGCGCGAGAAGCGTCCAGACGTACAAAAAGGTAAAGCAGCTTGCGGCGGACATCGGCGTGAAGAATATTCGCGTCGTCGCCAATAAGGTGCGCTCCGACGAGGATGAGGCGTATCTGCGTGAGAGGATTCCGAATACGGAGTTTTTGGGCGCAATCCGTTACAGCGCAGAGGTTATAATGGCTGACCGCGAGGCGACGTCGCCGTACGAAACGGCACCGTCCACGGTTGACGATATCAGAGCAATCAAGGCAAAAATCGACAGCAACCAATAGCAGTTGAGGTGACTTCATCTCAACCACCAATGTAAAATTTTCCAATGAAAGGATAATATATTGATGGGTCTTTTTCAAACAGTATTTAGCGGTTCGGCGCAGATGCTCGCACAGGCGGAGGCTGATTTAGCCGCTGTAATTGCGGAGCTCGGAGCAGCCGCACCCGTAAAAATGCCGGATACGGCATACTTTCTCTCGTGTTCCTACGCGTACTTAGGCAGAAAAATCACAAACCTTGGCGAGCTTCGTGAGGCGCTTGATGAAATCAAGTCGCTGATGACGACCGAGAATCGTCTTGCCGACGTCTTTAAGAGCGGTACGGCGACGGCTATGGCCGCAGAGGTTATTGAGGCGTGCAAATACGCCAAAAATCCCGACCCGTATGCCGACACGGTTTACCACGGTCACTTCTCTGACGCAGAGGTTCGTGAGTTGGGCGTTCCGCTCGTTACGGGCGACATTCCGGGCTTCGTCGTTATCATCGAAGCGGCTCCGAGCGACGAGGAGGCCGTTGAACTTATCAAGGGCTACCAGAATCGCGGTATCTTCGTGTTCCTCGTCGGCGGCATCATCGACCAAGCCGTTCGCGGCGGCGTCGGCATGGGCTTTGGCGTCCGCGTTGTGCCTGTCGGTAACGACATTTGGTCCGCCGGTCACATCGTCTCGCTCGTTGTGCGTGCGGCAATGATTTTCGGTGCCGTTCAGCCGGGCGACTGGGCCGCGTTCGACGACTATACCTTCAACCGCATCTTCGCGTTCGTCAACGCGTTTGCACCCGTTGCGGACATCACCGTTGCTTGCGGCGGCGGCGTCATCTCTATGGGTTTCCCCGTTATCACCAACTACGACGCGCACCCCGAATGGGCAGTGCCGAAGTCGCTCATCATTCAAACGAACACGCAGGACTTCATCGAGACGTCTCTTGAGGCGCGTGACATCAAGATTAAAGTCACGAACATCGATATTCCCGTCGCGTTCTCCACGGCGTTCGAGGGTGAAATCATCCGCCGCGCCGACACGCAGGTTGACATCAATAGCATCAAGACGGACAGCCTTGAGTGGGTCAGAACGCGTGAAGCGAACGAGATTGAGGATCACAAGATTGAGCTCATCGGACCGGATCTTGATACGTTTGAGGCAGGCGCGACCATCGGCCTTGCGTACATCGTTGAGGTCTCCGGCAAGAACATGAAGTCCGACTTTGAGCCGGTTTTCGAGCGTAAGATACATAACTTCCTCAATTGCGTAGAGGGTATTATGCACACCGGTCAGCGCGACCTTATCCGCGTGCGCGTGAGCAAGGCATCGTTCGAGGCGGGCTTCCGCGCTAAGCACTTCGGCGAGGTTTTGTACGCGAAGATTAAGAGCGAGTACGATGCCGTTGTTGACAAGTGCCAAGTCACGGTCATCACCGACCCCGAAAAGCTCAAGGAGCTGCGCGTTGACGCGAACAAGACGTACGACAAGCGCGACGAGCGTCTCTCCTCCATGACGGACGAAAACGTCGACGTTTTCTACACCTGCATTCTGTGCCAGAGCTTCTCGCCGGCGCACGTTTGCATCGTCACGCCGGAGCGTCTTGGCCTTTGCGGCGCAGTGTCTTGGCTTGATGCGCAGGCTACGAACGAGCTTGACCCGAACGGACCGTGCCAAGTCGTGCCGAAGAACGGTCTCATCGACGAGCGCACCGGTATCTATGAGTCGGTCAACGAAGCCGTCACGCAATATTCGCACGGCGCGCTGGAGCAGGTTTCGCTGTACTCAATCCTTGAGGATCCGATGACCTCGTGTGGTTGCTTTGAGTGTATCTGCGGCATCGAGCCGTTCTCCAACGGCGTTTCCATCGTCAACCGTGAACATTCGGGTATCACCCCGCTCGGTATGACGTTCTCCGAGATGGCGTCCATGACGGGCGGCGGCGTGCAGACCCCGGGCTTTATGGGTCACGGTAAGCACTTCATCGCCTCCAAGAAGTTCCTGAAGGCCGAGGGCGGCATCGCGCGTATCGTTTGGATGCCTAAGGCACTCAAGGAGACGATTACCGAGAAGCTCAACAAGACGGCTCTTGACCTTTACGGCATTGAGAACTTCGCGGACATGATTGCCGACGAAGAAATCGCAGAGGACGCCGAGGCCATGATGGCGTTCCTCACCGAGAAGAACCATCCCGTCTTAGCGCTTGAGCCGCTGCTCTAAGCGAGCGAGCAAGCCTTTTATGCTGATAGTATTGGGCGGAATTTAACGATTCCGCCCGATATTTATGACACTACCGCGTCGGCAGGTGTCGTTCTTTCGAGCGGGCGTTTGCACCCTTTTGGCGAGGGTGCGAACGCGCGCTCGGCAGTGAAATGCGTGTTTCGGATCGTTCTGACAAAAAAACCATTGCAAAAACAGACCAAAATACGAATTAACACTTGCAATTCATGACAAAATATGTTATTTTAGTCGGTGGACTAAAGAGATTACTTTTAGGAGGAGTTAATAATATGCCATTCAAACCAGTAGCGCAAAAATTCAACGCAAAAATCAATACCCTTACGGTTGGCGTAGGTGACAAAGCCATCACCCTAGGCGGTGAAAACGTCCTGCCGTTCTACAGCTTCGACGCTGAAATCGAGAACGCACCGAAAGTCGGTATCGAGCTTTCGGATCTCGGTATCGAGCTTTCGGATCTCGGTATCGAGCTTTCGGATCTCGGTATCGAGCTTTCGGATCTCGGTATCGACGCATCGTTTCCCGCGCTCGCGGAGTTCTATGCGGGCGCAACGACGCTCCCTGAGCTCGCGAAGGTCGCTGCGGAGAAGTCCGGCGCGGACTTCCTTGCCATCTACCTTGAGGGTGCGCATCCCGACAGCGGAGACCGTAGCGTAGAGGACACCGCCGCGCTTGTCGCGGAGGTTGCCGCAGTTGTTGACCTGCCGCTCGTTATCGAGGGTAGCCGCAACGTCGAAAAGGACGCAAAGCTCTTTGAGAAAATCGCCGACGCGCTTCAAGGCAAGAACGTTCTGTTCCTGTCCGCGCGTGAGGAAAACTACAAGACCGTTGCCGCAGGTGCAGCAATGGCTTACCAGCAGAAAATCGGTGCGGAATCTGCGGTCGACATCAACCTTGCAAAGCAGCTCAACGTCCTCGTTTCGCAGATGGGCGTTAAGGCCGATTCTGTCGCGATGAACCTCGGCTCCGCAGCCGCAGGTTACGGCTTTGAGTACGTCGCGTCTACGATTGACCGCGTTAAGGCGGCCGCTCTTGCGCAGAACGACAACATGCTCCAAATGCCCATCGTCACGCCTATCGCGTCCGACGCGTGGGGTGTTAAGGAGTCCATCGTCTCCGAGGATGATTTCCCCGAGTGGGGTCCGGTAGAGCAGCGCGGAGTCAGCATGGAAATCGCTACCGCGGCAGCATGTCTTGCCGCCGGGTCGAACGCCGTTATTCTGCGTCACCCGCAGTCCGTCGCGACGATTTCCAAGCTCGTCGCCGACTTAGTATAGGGAGGGTAAAATAATGGCTCTTAAAGGATTAGATATTTTTAAGCTCACGCCGAAAACCAACTGTAAAGACTGCGGCAACCCGACGTGCATGGCGTTTGCCATGAAGGTTGCGCAGGGCGCGATTGAGCTCGACAAGTGCCCGCATATGTCCGAGGATGCCCTCGCGACGCTCGGCGACGCGACTGCGCCCCCGATGAAGAAGATTGAGGTCGGTACGGGCGACGATAAGTTCACGCTCGGCGGCGAGACCGTTCTGTTCCGTCACGATAAGACGTTTGTCTCTAAGAACCTTTACGCCGTAACGGTTTGCGAGCACAAAATCGACGAGAAGCTCCCCGAGCTCCTCAAGGTCGACTACGACCGCCTTGGCGAGCGCATGCACGTTGAGTTCATCAACGTCCAGTTTGAAGGCAACGCTGACACGTTCGTTGAAACCGTCAAAAAGTCCGCAGCAGCAGGCCGCGGTATCATTCTTGAGGTCGCTGACGAGGCCGCCGCAAAGGCTGCCCTCGCAGTCGCGGGTGACCGCGTTATCCTCAACGGCGCGAATGCGTCCAACTACGAGGCGCTTTCCGCAATCGCAACGGAAGCCAAGGTTGCACTCGGTGTTTCCGGCACAAATCTTGACGAGATGTACGACACCGTTGCCGCACTTGAAAAGCTCGGCAACAAGAACTTGATTCTTGATGTCACGGGCGAGACTGTTAAGGACACGTTTGCCAACGCCGCGCAGATTCGCCGCGCTGCGCTCAAGGACAACGATCGTACGTTCGGCTATCCCGCTATCGTCAACCTCCACAAGGTTGCGTACAACGACGCGAACCTTCAAACCGCGCTCGCGGCTGTGTTCACGCTGAAGTACGGCTCCATCATCATCATGGACACGATGACGTACGCTCAGGCGTTGCCGCTCTACGGCCTGCGCCAGAACATCTACACCGACCCGCAGAAGCCGATGAAGGTCGAGCCGGGCATTTATCCGCTCAATGGCGCCGACGAGAACTCTGTCTGCGTCACGACGGTTGATTTCGCGCTCACGTACTTCGTCGTTTCCGGCGAGTTGGAGCGTTCGGGCGTTCCGATGAACCTGCTTATCTCCGACGCGGGCGGCTACTCCGTTCTCACGGCGTGGGCGGCGGGTAAGCTGTCGGCGGGCTCCATCGATAAGTTCTTCAAGGACTTCGACATTGAGGGCAAGATTAAGAACCGCACGCTCATCATCCCCGGCAAGGTTGCCGTCCTAAAGGGTGAAATCGAAGAAAAGCTCCCGAGCTGGAAGGTCGTCGTCGCTCCGAACGAGGCTGTTGAGCTCGTCAAGTTCTTCAAGGAACTCAAGGACTAATTTTCTCCGAAAACCACGATTGCCGAGCATTGCTCGGTAGCAGGAAGAACGAATTTTGTTCGCGCGAGGGTGCGCGGGCTTAGGACACGTGTAAACGCTACGGTCGCAAGGTCGTAGCGCTTGCACAATTCGCTAAAAACGAAAGGAAGGTAACACTTATGGGTAAATTCATAGTCATTGGCGAGCGCATTCACTGCATTTCGCCGGCAATCAACAAGGCGATGGCGGAGCGCGACCCCGAACCCATTCTCAAGCGCGCACGCGAGCAGATTGAAACGGGCGCAACGTACCTCGACGTCAACATCGGCCCTGCCGAAAAGGGCGGCGAGGATCTCATGAAGTGGGCTGTGCAGCTCATTCAAGCGGAATGCGACAATGTGCCGCTGTGCCTTGACACCGCGAACCGCAAGGCAATTGAGGCGGGCATTTCCGTCTACAACCGCTCCAAGGGTAAGCCCATCGTCAACTCCGCCGACGCCGGCGACCGCATTGAGAACATCGACCTTGCCGCCGCAAACGACGCAATCGTCCTCGCGTTGTGTTCAAAAGAAGGCATTTCCGCCGACAACGACGAGCGCATGGGCTACTGCCAAGAGCTCTTGGAGCGTGGCATGGAGCACGGCATGGATCCTGAGGATATCTGGTTCGACCCGCTGTTCCTCGTCATCAAGGGCATGCAGGACAAGCAGATGGAGGTTCTCTCGTTCATCAAGGACCTGTCCGATATGGGTCTCAACTCTACCGGCGGCCTGTCGAACTGCTCGAACATGATGCCGAAGGATATTCGTCCGATTATGGACTCCGCGATGGTCGCCATGGCGATGTACTGCGGTCTCACGAGCGCAATCGCGAACCCCGCCGACCTGCGTTTGATGGAGACGATTCGCAGCTGCGACGTCATCAAGAACAACACGCTGTACGCGGATTCGTACCTGAGCCTGTAAAACCAATCTAAAAAGCAACGCCTCCACGCAAGTGGGGGCGTTGCTTTTTGCACCTATGCGGGAGGAACGCGCGGACGCGTAATGCGTGCACGACAAGCGTCGAACGCGTGCGCATGTGAGAAATGATTGAACTATTTTTTCCTAAAGAGTTTGCTTATAAGAACAAACGGTGACTTAATAATCCACCATAATGCCTTGAAAATAAACTTGGGTATCCACCAAAAAACACCTTAAATGGAAATGCAATGATTTTTGTACTGCGTCGAAAAGATCGCAGATAGTAAGTGGTATCATATAGATAGGAAAGAGGTGGTACAACATGGCAAGCAATAACAGGAAATATTCACAAGAAATGCGAGAGCAGACGGCGAAGCATATCATCGAGAGCGGAAAGTCGGCAACGAGTATGGCGGAGGAGCTGGGGATCGACACGAACACGGTGTGCCGATGGGAGAGAGAGTATCGGCGGGAACACAAGCTGCCGAGTTGGGCGGAATCGAAGGGGATAAAAAGCAACGGGCCGCAGAGTGAAAAGGATTTGTTGTTGCGCAACCGAGAGTTGGAGCGAGCGCTGAAGCAGAAGGAAAAGCAGCTCAAGGACGAG
>JGI994J12354_10005704_pt1 | contig 10629 bp, 10 predicted proteins | sample IntmicLarv3ML3BL_FD_12354 | JGI IMG/M metagenome (IMG submission 12354)
CGATGTAAACGTGCTGGCAGGCGCGCCCTCACGACTGTCCGCCGCAGGTCTTGGGGTTGCCCTTGGCAAGTTTACGGCCCTGGCGGACTGGCGCGTGGCAAACCTGCTCACAGGCGAAACGCTGTGCCCGGTGGCGGAAGCCATGATGCTCCAGGCGGCTGTGGCCGCCCAAGGCTGTGGCCCAGCCCTGAAAAAGAATGACCCCAGCACGGTAACACAGCTCATGTACAGCCTGCTGCTGTCCGGGCTTGCCTCCCAGGTGTCCCTGTCCAGTCGTCCCGTACTGGGCGCGGCGGAACACTTCGCCCATATGGTCGCAGCATGGCCAGATGCACCAGCCTTCCACTTTGCCGGTGAACTGGCAGGCATGTCCGCTGTAACGGTAACACAGCTCTACCGCCGCATGGCGGATGTGGACAATATCGCCCCCTATCTTAAGGCGTTTAGGCCCACAAAGGACGATTCGGCCACTTCCTGGCCCTTTGATCCGGCGCTTCTTGAGGCCAAGTGGGAGCCCATCCGCCGCATCCTGTGGCTGTTGCCGGAGGCAGCGGAGCTTCAGACGGCCCTGACCCTTTCCGGTGCCAAGGCCACCCTTCAGGCAATGGGCATCCCAGACACCAAAACAGCCCTGCTTCTTCGGCTTATGCCCTGCGTCTCCGGCAGCCTTACGCTTCTTCCACTCACCCGGGCCCTTGTCTCCCGCTCCGCCACCAGCGCAGATGTGTCCCGCACATCCTCCCGGGGTAAGCGCCGTACGGAAAAAGCCATCGCCCGGTGACCTTGCGCAGACGGTTCATTTGTGGCACAATAAGCGCACCGAAAGGAGCGCTACATATGAAAACATGGGAACGGTTTATCCGCTATATTCAACTGGACACTGCCTCAAGCGATGCAAACGAAACCTGTCCCAGCACGCAGGGCCAGTGGGATCTGGCCCGCATGCTGGTCGCGGAGCTTACGGAAATGGGCGTGGACAACGCCCGTGTGGACGAACACTGCTACGTTTACGCCAGCCTGCCAGCCAATGTGGAGGGGCAACCTGCCATCGGCCTGATTGCACACATGGACACCATCGACGGTGTCCCCTGCCAACCCATGCATGCCCGCGTGGTAGAGCAGTATGCAGGCGGAGAAATTCTCCTCAGCGCGGACACGGGCGAAACCATGGGCCCCGACCGGTTCCCTCAGCTCTCGCAGTATATTGGCCAGGATCTCATCGTCACGGATGGCCGCACCATCCTCGGCGCGGACAACAAGGCGGGCATTGCTGAGATTATGACCCTGTGCCAGCTTCTCATAACTGATCCTTCCATTCCCCACGGAAAAATCTGCATCGCCTTCACCCCCGATGAGGAAATTGGCCGCGGCGCAAACCTGTTTGATGTGGCGGGTTTTGGCGCCGACTTTGCCTATACCGTGGATGGGGGCAGCCTGGGTGAAATTGAGTACGAGAACTTCAACGCCGCATCCGCCACGGTGACGCTGCACGGCGTTAACATCCATCCTGGCTCCGCAAAGAACAAGATGCGTAGCGCCCTGCTCATGGCCATGCGTTTTAACGCCATGCTGCCACCCCACGAAATCCCTGCCTGCACGGAGGGATACGAGGGCTTCTATCATCTCACCGATATGCATGGCAATGAAGAGCGCGCGGAGCTGCGCTACATCATCCGCGATCATGATAAAACCCTCTTTGAGACGCGGAAAACCCGTATGGAAACCATCGCAGCCTATCTCAACGCCGAGTATGGCAAGGGCTCCGTCACCCTGGCCCAAAGGGATTCCTATGCCAACATGAAAGAGATGATCCTACCCCACATGCACATCGTTGACCGCGCAGCAAATGCCATGCGCGATATGGATGTCACGCCAAAGATCATTCCCATCCGTGGTGGTACGGACGGCGCACGCCTGTCCTACATGGGCCTGCCTTGCCCCAACCTGTGCACCGGCGGGGAAAACGCCCATGCCCGGCACGAGTTCATCTCTATCCAGAGCATGGACACCGTGGTGCGCCTGCTCAAACGGATAGTAGAGGCTCCCGCAAATTAACACAATATATTGATTTTCCTCCCTGTGAATGCGGGGAGGATTCTTTACATTTATATCAGTTATATGATATGATACGGAGTAATTGTTGTTGTAATGAGCAGGAGGCGAACCGTTACGCTTACAGCCAGCTTTCAGGCATTTGTAGAGGCGCTGCGCCAAGGATCCACGGCCGTGGAGTCTTTTCCTGTGGATGGCCTTGAAGGGGATACGCGCCACTTGGCGGAATCCCTTAATCATCTTGCCGCGTCCCTCCGCCGCCAGGCCCTTGAGTCCGCCGAAACCACCCGCCTTGCCCGGGAAAGCAGCGACCTTTTCCTTACTCTTATCGACTCGCTGGACTTGGGTATCCTCGTTGTAGATAGGGAAACTCACGAGGTTCTCTTCTGCAATGAAAGGGCCTGTGACCTGATGGATAGAGACTTTCCCGCCTGTACAGACTGCTCCACCCAGGGCGATCTGACCCGTAGCGTTCTTGAATATACGGCAGACACGGAGTGCCCCCATACCTGGGATCTGACCTGCCAGCGTAACGCGGTATTCTACCGCGTGGAATCACGCCCCCTACTCTGGGGCTCCCGGCAGGCATATACCCATGTCATTGACGATGTCACCCGGCAAACCACGCAAACCTCCCGCCTCATCCAACATGTCTACCATGATGATATGACCGGTCTGCATAACCGCCGCTATTGCATGGAAAAGATGCGCGAACTGCTTGCCAGCAGCACATCTTTCACCCTTTGCTATCTTGACGTGGACAATCTCAAGCCCGTTAACGATCGGTTCGACCATGTGGAGGGCGATGCGTATCTTCGCCTCGTTTGCGATATCATCAAACGCTCCATTCGCGAGGAAGATATTTTCAGCCGCATAGGCGGGGATGAATTTTGCATCATCTTCCGCAACGCGCCCGCCTCCATCGTAGAGGAAAAGTTCCAGTCCATCTCCAAATCCATCCGCGCTATGTCCTACGTCTCAAAACCCTATGAGATGTCCATCAGCTACGGCGTCATGGAAATCCCCGATGATAATACCCTGGGCATGGAGGAGCTTCTGCGCCAGGTGGACAAACGCATGTACCAGCACAAGCGCGCAAACAAGGCCGGAGGAGAGGGAGAAACGAAAGAAACGCTGGGAATGCTGGGGGACTCCGTCCCCCAGACCCCCTGCTTAAGGGATAGTATCCCTTAAGAATCCCCATCATATGGATCTGTTATATTATATAAAAATCTTCCCGCCGTGAGGCGAATTTGTAGGGATTTTCAAGGGACTTGTCCCTTGAACAGGGGTTCAGGGGGCAGCGCCCCCTGGCGTTCCCCAGACCCCCTGTTTAAGGGATAGTATCCCTTAAGAATCCCCTCCTTAGGGATCTGTTATATTATATAAAAACCTTCCCGCCTTGAGGTGAAAATGTAGGGATTTTCAAGGGACTTGTCCCTTGAACAGGGGTCCAGGGGGCAGCGCCCCCTGGCGTCTCCTTCCCCCTGCTTAAAGGGTAGTATCCCTTAAGAATCCCCACTTTAGAGGTTTGTTATATTAAATAAAAACCTTCCCGCCGTGAGGCGAAATTGTAGGGATTTTCAAGGGACTTGTCCCTTGAACAGGGGTCCAGGGGGCAGCGCCCCCTGGCGTCCCCTTCCCCCTCCCCTCGCACTAAAAATCCCCCGGCAATGCCGGGGGATTCTCGTTATCCATTTCGTTACTTCTTTTTCCTAAACAGCGCGTATCCACCGCCGCCAACGGCTGCGACACCTGCCGCAATGAGCGCAATCCACCAAGTAGACAGGCCCTGGTCTTCCATCACCGCGGGCGTTTCCGTCGGCTCAGGCGTTGATTCAGGCGTAATTTCCGGGGCAACTGTTCCCGTCTCCTCCGGAGCAATTGTTCCGGTTTCTGCCGGAACAACGACGCTGGTTTCCGTTGCCGTCGGATCAACGTTCACTGCTGCAGCCTCGGTGGTAGCAACCACTGGCTCATCCTCCGGAATCTCCGGCGCCGGTATGAAACGGGCAATGGGCTCATTTGTACCCTCCGGCTCACCAGCCTCTACAACAGTGGACACGAACGACGTGGGCTCCACAGGCGCGGGAATACTCCCGTAAATGATTCCCTGGCCTTCCTGGCTCGGGTTTGGCGTCACTACGGCATACGCGATGCTCGTCGCCATCAGCGGAACATCCTCTTCAATCAACGTCACATGAATATCCTGCAAATTTCCCGCCTCATCCGCCGGGAAGAAGCCCGTCTCACTCCGGTCATTCGTTCCATACACACGGTATACTGTTTTCCCTTCCCGTGTCACAAAGCTGAACAAATTCCCCGTCTCACCCACAGGCGTATACTGCACCGGAACCGTCTCCGGCACCAGGGCCTCAAATCCCTGGATGTACTCCGCGTAATCCAGAACAGGCGTTACCGCGCCCGCGTTTTCAATGGGATTGCCTTCCACATCCGCCGGATAGAAGTTCGGTATGGAGCGGCCATACGCGCCGTACACACGGTAAATAGCCTCGCCCTCCCGGTCATTGAAGGCATACAGGCTGCTATCTTCACGAACCAGCGAATAGAACTCCGGCACCTCATCCTCAGCGGGCACAGCCTGCACAAATTCCGGTGCGGGTATGATCGCCAAGTCAGATGCAGGCAGCACCTGCAACGCATCTATCGCTACATTGCCCTCTTGGTCGGCCGGATAAAACGCCAGCCCCTCACGGTTAAGGTTTCCATAGGCACGGAAATGCTCATTGCCGCTAACGTCTATAAACGTCCACACTCCCGGTGTATTCGTCCCCTCATAATATACGGGAATTTCCGCTTTCTCCAGCGATACAGGCTCAAACCCAGCCACATACGTGATAAAATCCTCTTCCATATCTATCGCCACTGCGGAATCCGGGACGACGCCTTCCATGTTCGCGGGATAAAACGCCGGCTCCGCGCCATCTTTCACGCCATAGGCGCGGTACACTGGTTCGCCCTGACGATCCACCACGGCATACACATTCTCGGTAGCAATTTGATAGTACGTGGGCAGGTCTTCCGGCTGGGTCGCGTCAAAGCCCTTGATAAAGGAGGCAAAATCCTCATCCGGTTTCACCGGCGTGTTTTTCGTTATTTCGCCTTCGGGTGTGGTTTCATAGTAGGAAGGCTCTGCGCCATCCAAGCGCCCAAAGACACGGTAACGCGTCTCGCCATCACGGCCTGTGAACGCATACAGATCCTTTTCAATGGATTCATAGTGCTCGTACAGGGTGGGCGGCTGCGCAGCGCCAAAACCCTCAATGTGGGTCGCATAGTCATCCTCCGGTTGCACAGGCTCCGCAACCACTTCCCCCGTCTCATCCAGCGGATAGAACGCGGACTCGCCGCCGTCTACACGTCCGTACACACGAAGCATTACACCCCCGTCGCGGGTGGTAAATTCATATTCAGCATCATTGGCCACACGGTAGTAGGAAGGAACCTCCCCCTGCAACGCAGTCGGCACATAGCCCTTGACAAACTGGTCATAATCCGTCTTGACATTGGCGGGCTTTTCATCCATCACGACGTTGCCTTCCGCATCCGCCGGGAAGAACATGGGCTCACTGCCCGACATGGAGCCATAGGCGCGGTATTCGCCCGCCGCCGTGGTCACAACCCACAAGGCATCCTTGCTATCCACTGCGTCATAATAGGACGGCAGCACACCCGTCGGCATCTCCACCGCCACAAAGCCAGGGATCGGGGTAGGCTCGGGCTTGATGCCCCCATGCATTTCATAGGTATAGATAACGCGAAGGCGGAACATTTCATGCACATCGCGCAAAACAAACGAGATCACCAAACTGCCGTCCTTATACAAGGAGGTGTTGCTGGCGTCAACCACAAACGCAGCCTGCTCCACATGGCCCGTATAACCGCTCGCACTGATACGCGCGTTCCGCATGCCCTGGGTATAGAGGCCGAAAAGGGTGCTGAGCAAGCCGCCCTTCACATCCTCCGTGCCCTGCACGTCGATGGCGTATTCTACATTCGGCTCCAGATAGATCGGCAGGGCCGTCCAGGCATACGTATGCCGCATCGTCTGGTCACCCTTTGCAATGGTCAAGGAAAGCGACGGGCTCAGGGCCGGATCGCTGTCAATAAGCGACTGGGTCAGCAGGCCATCGGACAGGTCAAGATCCAGTCCCTGCGCCTCATACTCAACGGTATAGCCACCGGACGCCGTCACCGTGGGCTCCTGCACAATACTCTGCAATTGCCAGTATACCGGCGTATCCACTGGTGCAGGCATCATCGGCATCAAAGCATCCGCCACCGCGCCTGCTGAAAGTAGGCACAAGCATATGGCAATTAACCAACTTACGCCCTGCAAGGATTTCTGTCTCGTGCGAGTATGTATCACTGGAGGCCCTCCTCTGTTCTGACAAGAATTCTATTCTTCATTACAACATTATATACCAAACATGTTACGAAAAGCAAGCAAGCGCACCGTCTAAATTGTGCTAAAAAGCAGAAAAAATAGCTTGCAACCACCGAAACGTCCCGATATACTGTTTATATATGATGCATATTGTATTGATTGAGCCAGAAATTCCACAAAACACCGGCAATATCGCCCGGACATGCGCAGCCACCGGCGCAGCCCTGCACCTGATAAAACCACTGGGATTTTCCCTGGACGACCGCTATCTACGCCGGGCCGGGCTAGACTACTGGTCCATGGCCCAGGTGTCGATTCATGATGATTTTCCCGCACTTATGGCCGCATATCCTGGTCTGCCTGTTTTTTTATTCACCACAAAGGGTGCGCGGCCATACACGTCGTATCAATATCCTAGGGACGCGATGCTGGTTTTCGGCCGGGAAACCCGGGGCCTGCCCGAAGCCCTGCTCCGCCGCTATCCGGACCATTGCGCCCGCGTCCCCATGCGGGAGGGCGCGCGCTCGTTGAACTTGTCCAATTCCGTCGCAATAGCGCTTTACGAGGCATTGCGCCAGCAGGAATTCCCGGGGCTCCTGGGGGAAGGTGTCCTCACCGGGCGGGAGGAAGAGTCTCCTCCTTGGCTGGATTACGTGTAGAGGATGAACCCCTTGCCCTGATACGTCTTTAACACGAGGAGGTGATGCCAGTGCGCAACGAAGCAAGGGCCGCAGAACGCCGCCTTCGCATGAAGGCCATGGCTGGCGTGTTCGATTTTTTCGGCGTAATCGGTTGTAGCATCCTGATTGTGCTGCTGATCGCGCTGTTGGTGAACCTATCCAGTTGGCTGGTAACGGACCTCACGCAGTCCTTTGCGGAGCTGCAAAAGAACGTAACGAACGCGCTGCTTGTCCAGTAGCCGTATTTTCACCAAAGAGAGGGGCAGACCCGCTATGGAGGTTTCATGGCCCACCCTGCTTGAAAGCATCGCCAACTGCCAGCGCTGCCGCCTGTGCGATGGGCGTACCCATGCCGTGCCCGGCGAAGGCAATCCCAACGCGCCACTGCTGCTGGTGGGCGAGGGCCCGGGGCGGGATGAGGATCTTCTGGGCCGTCCCTTCGTCGGCGCCGCAGGGCAATTGTTGGAAAAGATTCTCTCCGCCATCGGGCGCTCCCGGGAGGACACATACATTGCCAATGTAGTCAAGTGCAGGCCCCCGCAAAACCGCGCCCCGGAAGCGGACGAGATTGCGGCGTGCCTGCCTTATTTGCGTAGCCAGGTGGCGTTGATCCGTCCGCAAATCATTGTGCTCATGGGCGCGACGGCGCTCAAAGCCATATTGGGTGATACCATGCGCATCACCCGTGACCGCGGCCAATGGATTGAGCGCAAGGGCGTGCTGATCATGCCCACATTTCACCCCGCCGCGCTCCTGCGGGACGAAAGCAAGAAACGGCCTGTATGGGAGGATTTTAAGCAAATACGGGACAAGCTTCAGGAGCTGGCCCCATGAAAACCATCGCGGAAATTAACCGCGCCCATGCGGAAATATTCGATGGCTTCTATACCCTCGTCTATGGTGAAGGGGATTCCCGTGCCCATCTGATGCTCGTAGGGGAAGCGCCGGGCGCCAAGGAAGAGATGCTCCGCCGCCCGTTCGTAGGCACGGCAGGCAAGAACCTGGACGCGTTTCTCGCAGGCATTGGCCTCCGCCGGGAGGCGCTATACATTACCAATGCCGTTAAATTCCGCCCCACAAAGGAAGGCGTCTCCGGCCGTCTGTCAAACCGGCCCCCCACCGGGGAGGAGGTCTCCCTATTTCGTCCCTGGCTGTTGGAGGAGCTTGCCGCCGTATCCCCCCGGGTCGTGGCTACCCTGGGCAATACCGCGCTCCGGGCTGTCACGGGAAATACGGCGCTGACCATTGGAGAAACCCACGGCATCCCCCGGCCCCTTGGGAAGAATGCACAGACCATTGTCTTTCCCCTCTATCATCCCGCGTCCATCATCTACCGCCGGGCGCTGCTGGAGGTCTATGAAGCCGATGTAGTGCGCCTACGGGCATATCTTGAAGAAAATTAGAAATTTGTTAGGGAATTCTAATCCCATTTTTTTGTATCTGCTCGCTGTGGCCTTTATACTTAATACACATTAGGAGGTGAGTGTCATGTTGCGCATTTTGTTGTGGCCGTTCACGTTTATTTTTTCTGTCATTGGCCTTGTGTTCAATTTCGCCTTTGGTCTTGTTGGCGGCGTTCTTGGCCTGATCGGTGGGTTGCTGGCCGTGATCTTTGGCGGCGGGTTTTTCATTCTGTCCATCATTGGCGCCGTCGCGCTGGTTCGCTGGTTCATCCGGGGCATACGCGGCGTATAACGGCGGCACAAGGGTATCAAAAGACAATCCAAACAGGGTTGTTCTTTTTTTGCGTAGACTACCATCTCCCTTTGGTGTATCATTAGCCTATAATCTTTTGGAGGCATACGTATGAACGATACATTACACGCCCTCAATGCAAGTGTTGCCGCAGAGCGCCTTGCTGCCCTCCGCAGCCTGCTGCCCACCATGGCGCTTCCGCCCGTGGGTACGGATGTAAACAACCACATCCATACCACCTACTCCTTCTCTCCCTATTCGCCCACTGCCGCCGCATGGAAAGCCCGGGAATCCGGCCTGTGCACCGCCGGGATCATGGATCATGATTCCATCATGGGTGCCCGGGAGTTTTTGGCAGCCTGCGACCTGCTGGGGCTGGGCGGCACCTGCGGCCTGGAATGCCGCGTATCCTTTGCGGGCACGCCTCTTGAAAAACGGCTCATCAACAATCCGGATCAGTCCGGCATAGGATACATCCTGCTCCATTCCGTGCCCCATACTCAAATTGAAACGGTGGATGCCTTCTTTGCGCCCCTCCGGGAAAAACGCAACGACCGCAACCGCCGCATGATTGAGCTGTTGAACGCCATGCTCGCAGGCACGGGTATCTCCCTTGATTTTGAAAGGGACGTACTGCCTCTGTCCGAGGCCGCCCACGGCGGATCCGTAACCGAGCGGCATCTCTCCTCAGCCCTGGCCCACGCGCTGGAAAAGCATGTGGGCCGCGGTGCGACGCTCATTGCGTTCCTTGGCAAAACATTTGACCGGCCCATCGGCGAAAAATATACCCAAATGTTCTCCACGCCGGACAACCCCTATTTCCATTACGATCTTATCGGCTGGATCAAGGCGGAGCTGATTCCCTCTTTTTACATCGACGCAACGGATGAATGCGCAAAGGTGGGCGATGTCCTTGCCCTGGCCGAACATACGGGAGCCATCTCCGCATACTCCTATCTGGGCGATGTGGGCGACAGCGTCACCGGCGATAAGCGTGCGCAAAAGTTTGAGGACGATTATCTGGATGAGCTCTTTGACGTCGTTGCCCATCTTGGGTTCCGCTCCATTACCTATATGCCCACCCGGAACACTCCCGCGCAGCTTGCCCGCCTGCGGGAAAAGATTCGCCAGTATGGCTTCTTCGAGGTTTCGGGAGAGGATATTAACCAGCCGCGCCAGGCCTTTGTCTGCATGGCCATGCGGGAAGGCGGCTTTGATGCCCTGCGCGAGAGCGCCTGGGCCATGATCGCCCATGAGCGCGAGGCCCATGGCCTCTTTAGCGAGCAGGCCGTCGCCACCTGGCCATCCCTTGAAAACCGGGTGGCGGCCTACGCCGCCAAGGGGAGGGCTTATGCAGGGATACGATAACGAAAAGGCCCTCGCCTACATCAAAAAGAATATTGACACAAAATCATTTTCAGAGCTTGGCCCGTCCATAGATGGCTACCTGCGCCAATCCCAGGATCTGGATCTGCGCTATATGCGGGAAAATGATGTGCTGGATGCAGACGGCTTTTCCGGCGATGGTTACTATGACGAGGATGAAGCCTTTGAGTACATCGTTGAGGAAATCGTAAAGCTCCGCGGCCTTGACGATGAACAGGCCATCCTTGCTGCCGCCATCGTAGACGCATACATGGCTGCCCAGGATGCCTTCCTGCGAAAGGAAGGGCTCGTGGAGACGTAAGGAGCGAGAGGGAAACGTCAGAGGACGCTGTTCCCTAAAACCCCTGCCCCCCTGCCCCCCTGCCCCCCTGCCAAAGGGATTATATCCCTTTGGCAGTCCTTCTTTAT
>JGI994J12354_10005705_pt1 | contig 10629 bp, 6 predicted proteins | sample IntmicLarv3ML3BL_FD_12354 | JGI IMG/M metagenome (IMG submission 12354)
ATGCCATTGGTCACGTTTTTGAACTTCTCTGGCGTGCGCTGATATGGCTCCCGAAACACGTCGTCCCGCAAAATCTGGCTGTGCAGCGCTGAGACTCCGTTCACCGCAAAGCAGGTATGGGTGCACAGGTTCGCCATGCGCACCTCGCCGCCCCAAATAATCGCCTGCCGCGCCACATAGTCCTGATTACCATTCGACAAATCCTGCAACTCCCGCTCGTAGCGGGCGGCAATCTCTTGAATAATCATCCAGATACGAGGCAGCAGCGCCTTCACCAAATCCTGGCTCCACCGCTCCAGCGCCTCAGAGAGCACTGTGTGGTTGGTATAGGCGAAGGTCTGCTTTACAATCGCCCAGGCTTCCTCCCAGGTGCAGCCTTCCTGATCCAGCAAAATCCGCATCAACTCGGGGATGCCCAGCGTCGGGTGGGTATCGTTAATCTGAATCACATGTTTCTTGTGGAAATTTTTCAGTGTGCCATACTGCTTGCGATGCTCTCTGGTGATATTCTGAATCGTCGCCGACACGAAGAAATACTGTTGCTTGAGCCGCAGCGACTTGCCCTCGTAATGGTCATCCGCCGGATAGAGCACCTTGGCAATCACCTCGGCCATTGCCTGCTGTTCCACCGCCTTGAGATAGTTGCCACTGGAGTAGTAAGACATGTCTGCCGGAATGGGGCTCTTGGCATCCCACAGGCGCAGCACGTTGGTGTGCTCCGTCTGAAACCCTGCAATTTTCATGTCCTTTGGAATGGCCTGCACCGACTGATACCCCGTGTGGCGAGTCACGTACTTGCCATTTTCCCACTCGCCCTCAATGCTGCCGCCAAAGCGCACTTCCTCAATCTCATCCATCTTAGGAATGAGCCAAACCTCGCCCATACCCATCCAGTTGTCCGCCAGCTCAATTTGCTGACCGTCAATGATTTTCTGCTTGAAAATTCCCAGCTCGTAGCAGATAGAGTAACCCCGAGCTGGAATTTCCAGCGTCGCCATAGAATCCAGATAGCAGGCCGCCAAACGGCCAAGGCCGCCGTTGCCAAGCCCTGCATCCGGCTCGCCTTCGCATAGGTCAACAAAGTCGTAACCCAGCTCATTACATGCCTTCTTCATCGGCTCAATCACACCTAGGTTGTAGGCATTTTTCAGCAGGGAGCGTCCCATCAAAAACTCCATAGACAGGTAGTGCACTTGCCGTTTTTCCAGCCGCTCGATTTTCTCATCGGTTTCCAGTTGATGATTACTCATCATATCTCGCAGCACCAGCGCACAGGCCTTAAACATGTCCTGTGCCGTGGCATCCTCCACTGTGCGGCCAAAGTTGCGCCGCAACTTTCCCGCAATCAGTTCCTTTAGTTCTTGTTTGGTTGGTACAGCCATTGATTAATCTCCTTCTCTAAACAGGCAAAAAGGGGGATTCTTCCCCCTTTGAGGTCGCAGTGGCTTCAAACCTTCCGCCTCTGCGCCCAACCTGATTCCCTCTTGTCTTTTACAGCAACTGCTCGTAAGCTGCAAGATACTCTCCTGCACTTTTATCCCAGCTGAAATCTGCCTGCATGGCGTTCTTCACCAGCTTATTCCAGGTTTTCCGGTCGCCGTGATACAGCTCTGTTGCCTGCCCCATCACCCACATCAAATCCTCTAGATTAATGTCGGCAAACGTAAAGCCGGTGCCCTCGCCGGTCTCTGCCACAAAGGGCGTTACCGAATCCCGCAGTCCGCCGGTTTCCCGCACAACAGGCACCGTGCCATACCGCATGGCAATCATCTGGGACAAGCCACAGGGCTCGCTGGTGCTCGGCATAAGAAACATGTCCGCACCGGCGTAAATCGCCGAAGACAGCTGCGCCGAGTACATCAATTGAGTCGAAAACCGTCCCGGATACTGGCTGGCTGCCTGACGAAACACTTCTTCGTAATTCCAGTCGCCAGTGCCTAGCACCACCATCTGCACATCCATGTCCATCATCCGGTGCAATCCCGCTGCCACAAGGTCAATGCCCTTGTGCTTCACCAGCCGGGACACAATCGCAATTATAGGCACATCCGGATTCACCCGCAGTCCCAAGGTCTCCTGTAAAGCGGTCTTACAGGCCTTCTTCCCTGCCGGACGGCCGGCAGTGTAGTTCTTGGCGATGCCCCCGTCTTTGCCCGGATGATAAAGTTCCACATCAATACCGTTCAAAATTCCTGCCAACTTATGATCGCTGACCCGAATCACACCGTCCAGCCCCTTGCCGTAAAACGGATATTTCAGCTCCTGCGCATAGGTTGGCGACACGGTGGTTACATAGTCGGCGGCATTTATCGCTCCCTTGAGCAAATTTACATCATCGTAAAACGCCATCATGTCCTCATTGCAGTAGCTCATAGACAGGCCGAACAAATCCGTCATCAACTCTTTTCCGTATCGGCCCTGATACTCAATATTGTGAATGGTGAACACACTTTTCGTCCGGCTGAGCTGGGTAATGCGATACTTTTCCTCCAGCAGATAAATAGGCACAAGTGCCGTCTGCCAGTCGTTCGCATGTAAAATATCAGGTGCAAAATCTACCATTCTCGGCAGTTCAATCACCGCACGGGAGAAGTAGGCAAACCGCTCTCCGTCGTCGAAGTGGCCATAGATTTCTGCCCGTTTGAAATAGTATTCGTTGTCGATAAAGTAGAAGGTCACGCCCTCATGCTCCAAGGAAAAAATTCCGATGTAGGGCCGCCGCCACGCCAGTTGCACTCCGTCGCAAAGCTCAAATTTCATCTTGGCTCGCCAGTCAGCGCCAATGGATTCGTACAGCGGCATAACCACCCGCACATCGTGCCCTGCCTTGGCCAGCACCGCAGGCAGCGAGCCTGCCACGTCTGCAAGACCGCCAGTTTTCGCAAAGGGGGCTGCCTCCGATGTCGCAAATAGGATTTTCATAACTAACACTCCTTCGCATTTTCTACTGCGCACAGCACAAACTATCTTAACATGCTCGCCTCGCAAGGGATGTTGCTTTTTGGCGTTGCTCACCGCAAAACAGCGATAAGAAAAGAAGGGATACAATCAACCGAATCCCTGTAAATAATCACAAAACCTACTTCTATTATACCACTTCATACTTCCCGATAGCAATTGGATAGTTTTCATGACCTGCCAGGGTGCATCCCGCACTTATCTTGACGTTTTTGTCAGCAACCACATGAGAAACGCTGGCATCTGCTCCGATTTCAGTTCCTTGCATCAGCACGCAGTCCCGCACAATCGCACCTTTTTTTACCTTTACATCCCGGAAAAGCACGCAATTCTCCACTGTGCCTTCAATGATACACCCGTCGGCAATCAGGCAGGCATCCGTCACTGAGCTTGGGCCGTAATAGGTAGACGGCGTAGAAAAATCTTTGGTTTGAACCGGCCTTGCCGGGTTAAATAAATCTCGCCGCACATCCATATCCAGCAGCTCCTTGCTGCGGATAAAATAGTCCTGCACCGACTGAATCCGGGCAAAATACCCACCGAAGAAAAAGGGTGCAATTCGCAGTTCTCCCGCCTTGGCCTGTAAAACGCCTTTGGCAAACGTATGAATTCCTCGTGCGCCGCAGTCGTTCACCAATTCCAGCAGCAGCTTTTTCGACAAGATGTAAACTTCCATAGACTCGCAGCCATCAGGCTGCTTGGGTGCCAGCGCCACGTCGGCCACCAGTCCGTCTTCGCCTAGCGTAAAATACGCCCCGTCCCGACAGCGGCCAGTCGGCTCCGCCGTACACAGCGCCGTAATATCCGCTCCACTCTTTAAGTGAGCCTCCAACATGTCTCCCAGCGGCAGATTTGCCACCAAATCGCTACCCGCCAGCACCACATAATCCTGCCGAATCCGCTCCAAATAAGAGCTCACACCGGCCAGCGCATCCATATGCCCCACATATTCCGGCGAACCGGGGCGGGACGCATAGCTAAACGGCGGCAAAATCTTCAATCCTCCCCGTTTGCGGGACAAGTCATAATCCTTACCTGATCCCACATGATCCAGCAGCGACTGATAGCTGGTGTGTACAATCAAGCCCACATCGCTCACACCTGCATTAACCATGTTGGACAGCACAAAATCCACCAAACGGTACCGTCCGCCGAAGGGAATCGAGCTCGTATGGCGGTGCTGGGTCAATTCCCGCAGCGCCGCATCACTCTGATAGGCAAATACAATGCCGTGCAAATTGTTCATACCATCTCCCCCTCTCCCAGGTCGGCCGTCAACATAGCCGCCGCAGGCACAGTGGCACCATCGCCAATGGTAACGCCGTCGGCCACCACTGTCACGCCCCAGTCCTCTTTTCCTGTGGGCGGCGAGCCCACCACCGCATTGGCGCCGATCACTGCGTTTTCCGCCACAATGGCATAGTCCACCGTCGCTCCTGCTTTCACCGTCACCCCGGGCATCAAAATCGAATATTTCACACTGGCTCCCGGCTCAATGGTCACGCTGTGAAACAGCACCGAGCTGTGCAAGCTCCCGTGCACTTCACAGCCGCCGGTTAAAATCACATGGTCAAGGCTTGCCTCCCGACTTACAAAGTGGGGCGGTTTTGTTGGCGTGCGACTGTAGATTGACCAGCTCTGGTCATAAAGACTCACCCCGCTATTGATAGCCAGCATGTCCATATTGGCATCCCAGAGGGAATCGATAGTACCCACATCTTTCCAGTAACCGGAGAAGCGGTATGCCGATAAAATCTCCTTATTATCCAGCATCGCCGGAATAATATTCTTGCCAAAGTCGTTCTCGCTCCCCGCCGCTTTTTCATCGGCAATGAGATACTCCCGCAATTTACTCCATGTAAAAATATAGATGCCCATGGATGCCAGATTACTCTTTGGATTTTCCGGCTTTTCCTCGAATTCGTACACCATGTCGTTCTCGTCCACGTTCATAATACCAAACCGGCTGGCCTCTTCCCGACTTACTTCCAGCACAGAAATCGTACACGCTGCCCCCATTTTCTTATGATGGCGCAGCATTTTGGCATAGTCCATTTTATAAATATGGTCGCCGGAGAGAATGAGCACATACTCTGGATGATACATCTCCAGAAAGCTCAAATTCTGATAAATGGCATTGGCCGTCCCCTTATACCAGCTTCCCGCCTCGTTCTCGCTCTGGTAAGGCGGCAAAATATGCACGCCTCCCTCCTGCCGGTCTAAATCCCAGGGCGCACCGTTTCCAATATAGGCGTGCAGCTCCATGGGTTTATACTGGGTTAACACCCCCACAGTGTCAATACCCGAATTTGTACAGTTCGACAGGGGAAAATCAATGATACGATACTTTCCGCCAAAAGGCACAGCTGGCTTCGCTACATGGCTGGTCAGCGCATGTAAGCGACTTCCCTGACCTCCGGCCAAAAGCATGGCAACACATTCTTTTTTCATGGCACACCTCTTACGATTTCTTTGTCTGGTCTATTTTATGCACCGACTCCGTCGGTTTTTTCTGTACAGCAGGCACGCTGCCCGGCTTTTTCACTGCAGGAACTCTCGCCTTTTCCTTTACTGCGGGCACAACGGCCTTGGCCTTCACTGCCGGCACGCCCGCTTTCACTTTTACCACCGGCGTCTGCACTGGCTCCCGCAGGGCCACCTCTTTCTTCGCTGTCGGCTTCCTGCTCACGCAGCTGTAAATCACCCCACTCATTGGTGGCAGGTCAATTTCCATCGACCATTTCCGTCCGTGACAGTCCACGTCCTCCGACTCCAGCGGCTCCCTATCTCCTTCGCCTCCACCGCCAAAGGCAGGCAGATTCGAGTTGAAGATGCACGCATAGGTGCCCGCCGCAGGCAGACCCACCCGATATCCCTTGCGATGCACATGAGAAAAGTTGATGGCGATAATCAGTTCTTTCCCCTCTTTATCCTTGCGCATAAAAATCGCCGTATTCCCGTTGTTGTCGTCGGCCTCAATCCACTCAAAGCCCTCCCATGAGAAGTCCAGCTCCCACAACGCAGGCTGCTCCAAATAAAAGGATCCCATGGCCTTAAAGTAGGCCTGCAATTGCTGGTGTGGCTCATATTCCAGCAGATGCCAGTCCAAACTCTGCTTGAAGTTCCACTCACCCCACTGGCCAAATTCTGCCCCCATGAACAGCAGTTTCTTTCCCGGGTGGGTCATCATGTAGGTATACATTGCCCGCACGCCCGCAAATTTTTCCGCCTCACTACCCGGCATTTTTCCAAGGAAAGAGGACTTCATGTGTACCACCTCATCATGGCTGAGAGGCAGCATATAATTCTCCGAGAAAGCGTACATAAAGGAAAACGTAATATCCTTATGATTGAACTGGCGAAAATATGGGTCAAGCTTTGCATAATGCAGCATATCATTCATCCAGCCCATGTTCCACTTAAGGTTAAACCCCAGTCCTCCGTCGCTGGTAGGGTGGGTCACCTTGGGCCAGGAGGTGGATTCCTCCGCAATCATCATCACGTCTGGATGGTCGCCAAACACCGCCTCATTGAGCTTTTGCAAAAAGCCCGCCGCTTCGTAGTTCTCCCGTCCTCCGTCCTCGTTGGGCAGCCACTGACCGCTCTCTCGCCCGTAGTCCCGATAAAGCATCGAAGCCACTGCGTCCACACGCAGTCCGTCAATGTGATACTCCTCCAACCAGAATAACGCAGAGGAAATCAAAAACGCCCGCACCTCCGGCTTGCCGTAATCAAACACCATGGTACCCCAGTCCGCATGCTCGCCCATGCGAGGGTCTGCATACTCAAAGCAGGCTGAACCATCAAAGCGGTAGAGTCCAAAAGCATCCTTGGGGAAGTGGGCAGGCACCCAGTCCAAAATCACGCCCACCCCCGCACCGTGGAGCTGATCAATGAGAAACTTCAAATCCTCTGGCTCACCAAAGCGGGACGTGGCCGCAAAGTAGCCGGTGCACTGATAGCCCCAGCTGTCATCCAGCGGAAATTCTGTAATCGGCATCAGCTCCACATGGGTAAAGCCCATGTCCTTCACATAGGGCACCAGCCACCGGGCAATTTCTCGATAGGACAGCACTTCTCCCTCGCCAGTTCGCCGCCATGAGCCCAAATGGAGCTCGTAAACATTCACCGGCCCATGGTAAATCGGCTGACTTTTCCGATGCTTCAGCCAGCTCTCATCTTCCCATTGATACGGCTTCAGCTCATAGATTTTGCTGGCCTTTCCCGGCCGGGTTTCGGCGTGCAGCGCAAACGGATCTGCCTTGCAAACCACCTGTCCGTCTGCACCGGTCACCGCATATTGATAGTTATCATAGCGCTCAAGTCCAGGAACAAATCCAACCCAAATTCCGCCATTTTCCCAGTCCATCGGGTTCTTTTCTGAATTCCATCCATTAAAATCGCCCACCACAGCAACGCCTTTTGCCTTCGGCGCCCAGACCCGAAAGGCATAGCCCTCCTGTCCATTCTGTGTGTGAGCATGGCTTCCCATATATTTCCAGACCCGCAGCTCCCGCCCTCCAAAAACCGGGGCGGCGGCGCAGCCTTTTTCGCATCCGTTCATTGTTCAGCACATCCTCCGTTTTTTCGTCCAAAAAACCGTTATTTTGATAATTACATCCAAATGAAAACAACATAAAAACCGTTTTATTGTATAAATTATACAACATTTCCCTTCTCACGTCAAGCCCTTCTGCTGGGCAATTCTCAGCAAAATGCTGCCCCTGCTCATGGCAGGGGCAGCATTTCATATTGCTATCCGTTTTTCCTTTCCGTCGCTACCTTCTTGTCCGTTTTCCGCCCCAGCGTAGCGTAGTGGTAGGCGCTTTTGTAGTCCTCCGCCGCATGAAAAACTGCCTCTAGCAGCCCCATGGACCGCTCCGCCTCCATTTCCCCTGCCAGCAGCAAGTTCAGCTCCAAATCCAGATGAGGTGCGCGGTACATACTCTGCTGATTGTAGTACAGCCCGCTCTTGGCCAGCTCCTTTGCCGCCGCCATATCTCCCTGGTCGTAGGCATTCCGCATGGCTGCCGCACAGGCATAAGCGCTGAGTAAATAACCCTCGTCGCTGGTGGCCGCCGTCGGGTTCCGCTCCAACGACTCCAGACAGCCTGGATAGTCTTTCCCTCGAAACAGCATTCGAGCCTCGTCCAGCCCGTCGGGAATAAACCCGTCAGACAGGGCTGTGTTGTTTAAAAATTCGCTCACCGGCACCCCCAGAATGTTAGCCAGATAAGTCAGGCTCTTCACCGAGGGGGTTGCATTGTCATTTTCAATTTTTGAGAGCATATTGCGGGTGATGTAGCTCCCCACAACCTCTTTTTGCGTCAGTCCCTGTTCCAGTCGAGCTGCCTTGATTTTCTGGCCCAGCGTCATGCTGCGCCCCTTTTCCTTTGGTATCGTTCCGTCCATTGCCTTTTCCCTTCTCGCATGATACGCACCGTCTCTCACCGGCGCCCATCAGCTCATCATCTTAACTTCTACAAATCATGAAACAGCGGTTTTCTTTTCTCATATGTACAAAAGGTGCGAAAACCGCAAGCTTTAGCCAGCGCTTGCCCCTCTCGAATCCCTTTTCCCACATTTTCTGGGTGATGAGCATCCGACCCAAAGGTCAAAATCTCGCCGCCCAGTCGCTTATATTCTACCAAAATCGGCCGCCACGGTTCGATGGCATTGCCGCAGTGCGTGTTCACTTCAATGCCTTTGCCCTGCTCCACCGCTGTGCGCAGTACGCAGCGCACCTGCTCCCACCAGGGAGACATATCTCTGGGAAAACCCACCCTGTCCGGCACGTAGCGCAGCAGGTAAATCACGTGGCCAACCACGTCGTAATAGGGACTCTCCGCCAGTCGCTGCAAGCTCTCCATGTAGTCCCCCAGCAACGCATACACATGGTCTTTTTCCTCATAGCGCTCGTAGTAAAAATCTCCGCCGCCCTGCGCCACGCTCATATTATGCACCGAACCGACTACAAAATCCAAACCCTCTGCCGACAAAATCTTCTCCGCATGGACGGGACTGACAAATCCACTACCGAATTCCAGCCCCATTTTAATCGTCAATCGTCCCGCAAAAGCCGTTCGGGCTGTCTCCAACTGCTCGTAAATCGGCACCCAGTCATAGTGAAAATTTTCCTCGCCCTTGATGTTGAGCATGTCTCCATGATCGGTGAGGCAAATTTCTTTTATCCCCGCTGCCACAGCCACTGCGGCCAAATCCGTCAAGGGGTTGTTTCCATCCATAGAGCAAATGGAGTGCATGTGATAGTCCGCCAGATACATGATGTTCGTCCTTTCGTTTTCGCCGGCCTAAATCGGCCAGGAAGGAAACCACTGCAAGAAATTCCGGGCATAGCTCACCGATATGGGCAAGCCGACCAGCACCGGATAAAACGCCGCATACAGTCCGGTAGACACCACTGCCATGCTGTTACCGAGCCGCATTGTTTTCTTCGGCTCCTTTTCCATCATCTCGTCCAGCAAAAAGCAGATGGCCAAAATCAAAAAAGGCATACTGGGGAAATAGTGATAGGCAAAGGTACAGCGGCTAATGGGAATCCACGGCACCAGTTGCGCCAAATACCCCACTAAAATGAACAGCGCCCGCCCGCTTTTCGCCTGCACCAGACGCACTGCGCAGAGAATCATTGCAAACAGTCCCGCCCACGTGCTCAAAGGATTGGTAAAAGCGGAAAAAGACGTGCGCACTCCCGCCACCGAACTGTCCAGATAATATAAAATCGGCCTTGCATCCACCAGCCACATATACCACTTCGACTCGTAAGGGTGGCTGGCCGTCACGCCGGAATGGTAGCTAAACATTGATATTTGATTGTCCACCATAATCTGAAACGGCTCCCGCATCTCCCCAGGCACCTGGGCATAGGGAATGTAGCTTACCGTATAAATCAACAGCGGCACCAAAATGAAAAAGAACACCGACGCACCCAGCGTTGTCAGGCACCAGGCCGCAAAAGAGTCTCCCCTGTCTGTGTCAACCCAGTCCCGCCGCCGAAAGTGCATCCCTACGAAGTACAGTAGTGCAAGCCCCACCGCCCCGTAAGCCACTGTCCATTTGCTGGCCACACCCATGCCGAAAAACAGTCCCGAGAGAAACAGCTCTCGAAACTGCTCCGCTAATCTCGCCTTCTGCGGCAGAGTCAAATACCGATACATAAAATAATACATCAATATAATGAAAAATACGGCGTACGTGTCAATGGTTGCAATGCGGGTCTGGGTCAAATGCATAAAGTCGGTGGCAAAAAACACCGTGCCCCAAATAGCTACTGGCCGCTTACCGAAAAAGTTTTTCAAAAACGCATAGAAAATCGGAACCATTCCAATGCCGAACAGCGTCCCCATAATCCGCCAGCCAAAGGGGGTCATGCCAAATGTGCGAATACCGATAGAAATAATCAGCTTACCCAGCGGCGGATGAGTCACCTCATAGGGACGCACATTTTCTATGTGCTCATAAGCCGTTCGCGCATGATAAATCTCGTCAAAATAGCTGGAATTATACCAGTGGTACTGCTCCGGCGCCAGCACCTGCTCGTCAAAAAGTTCCGCCGGACCCTTCAGCCCACCTGCATAGCTTCCTTCGTCGGTCTCAATGCGCAGTTCGCCCATTTCCAGCGTCCTATCCGCCGTAAAGGCAAAGCCTGTC
>JGI994J12354_10005706_pt1 | contig 10628 bp, 8 predicted proteins | sample IntmicLarv3ML3BL_FD_12354 | JGI IMG/M metagenome (IMG submission 12354)
CTTAGAATATTTGCAGACATCCATTCGCGGCGAAAAAACAGGTGACAGATTATGGGAAATCAAAAGCGTATGGGGAAGTGTTCTACCTTTGGTGTCCGCCCGAAGAAAAACCAAGGGGAAGCTCTTCCACCTGTCCGGCGAAAAAAATATTTTCGAGAAAATAGGGGATAAAAAATTTCGAATCTCACCATCCGCTTTTTTTCAAGTGAATAGCGAGCAGACAAAGACGCTCTACGATACCATCTGCGACTTTGCCGTTGGAAAAAATAAGGAGAATCCCATCCATTTCCTTTTAGATTTATACTGCGGAAGCGGAACGATTGGCATTTATTTATCGAAATATACAAAAGCACTCTTGGGTGTCGAAATAAACCCTGCCTCCATCAAGGACGCATTAGAAAATGCAAGGATCAATCAAGTGACGAATTTTCAATTTATCGAAGGAAAAGCGGAGTTTTTGGAAAAAGAACAGCTTGCAGAGATGCCGGACTGTGTGATTTTGGATCCGCCGAGAAAGGGTTGTGACAAAAAACTTTTGGACACGGTCATTTCCTTACTGCCGAAAAAATTGATTTATACATCCTGTGATCCGGCAACGCTCGCGCGGGATTTGAAGATTCTGGTAGAAGGGGGATTTTCCATTGAGGTGGTTCAGCCTGTGGATATGTTTCCTGGAACGAGCCATGTGGAGTGTGTGGTATTGATGTCCAAACTAAAGTCTGTGCATGCTATTGAAGTTGAATTTAACCTTGATGAGATGGATTTGACAAAGGCGAAAAGCAAAAACCTATGCTGAAATCAAGCAGTATGTGCTTGATAATAACGGTCTCAAGGTATCAAATTTATGCTATAGTACAGGTTAAGCAAAAATATGGAATAATTGAAAGAGTGAATTCTAACTGATCAAACATTAAGCCCCCATCTGAGATGGGGAGAATAGAGTAAAAGGAATCGATGCATAGAGTAACAAAACCTCCTATGTTAGACTAATATAGGTTTTGCGGGCCGTATCAATCAGAACAAAGGAGGGTACAATATGTACGACTTAAGTTTATCACACCCCCGTTTCAATTGCACATACCACATTGTGTTTATCCCCAAGTTCAGACGGAAAGTCATGTATGGAGAAGTCAGGCAAAGCGTGGTAGAGATCCTCAGGAAATTGTGCGAGATGTGCGGAGTCACGCTACTGAGTGGTTCGGTTGGAAAGGATCATGTTCATATGTATGTGAGTATCCCGCCGAAGAAAGCGGTATCAGAATTTATGGGGTATTTGAAGGGGAAAAGTACATTGATGCTTTTCGACAGACATCCTCAGTTCAGAAAAGGCGATCGCCATTTCTGTGCAAGAGGATACTATGTGGCGCCGGTCGGAAATGTGAATGAAGAAACGATCAAAGCATATATAAGGGAACAAGAAGAGAGCGATAAGTTAGAGGGAAGCAACAGGTAAGTAGCCTCTTTAGAGGCTATCGGCAAGAGCGGCACGCAAAATCCGCCTTTAGGCGAGCTTGGGGAATTGCCCTGGAGGGGCGATATCAAACCACCGGCTCAGCCAGCCGGTGGTGGTGACTCGCCCTCGCCTGTCAAAATCTTTTAGCTTGTCATAAAGAAGTGAAAATAACTTAGTCTTGCGTTTGTTAACACCTTTTTGTGATAGTCTGACCGCAGTTGCAATTTCACGATCCTACACACCTTCGCTGTAGAGATGAATAATGGTTTGATTATCAGGGTCAAGTTCTGCTACCGCTTCCTATAACGCTTCTAATAGAAGTGCGTCCTCCAAAATTTGCGGTGGGTCTACGGCTGTTGTATCTTCTGTGGAGTAGCCGTCCTTTTCGAAACAGTCGAGTGATAATACACTGCCGCTTCGGTCGTGCGGGCATAGACTGCAACCGGCTTCACAGCGCTTGACGCCACCTTTTCCGTTGCTGATTTGACATTGTTTTGCGCGTTCTTTGTGCTTGTGCTCAGCCCATAGGGGCTGTTTGTAAGCACGGTAAACTTCCTCGGTTACAGGGATTTGCTCGCCATCAATTTCGATGAAATATTGTTTTTTCATAGATTGTCCTTTCTGCCTAGCAGAAGGGTAAAAGGACAAAAATAAAGCCTGTGCAATTCGATACACAGACTCCTTTAAACCTAAAAATGGGTGCAAAAAGGAAAGGGTATCAAATTAGCCGACCACACTTAAAATAGAGTGGTGTTGGCTGTATTCGTATCCTTTAGTCCTTAATGCATTTCGGGCTGTAGAATATTTTTTTACTGGAAGCCTAAGTGGCTTATCCATATATAAGGTTAGCATTTTAAAATGCGTTTGCCCCGGACACGTGAGGTCCGATTATCTGGATGAAAATTAAAAAAATCCTCTAAAACAAGCTGGTTTTGGCTTGTCTTAGAGGACTGAGTTTATGAATATAGCGCTGTATATACTTTTGTAAAGCGGACAGGCTGTGTCCGACGAGATATAATTTTTTCTCATAAACATTTACTTTCATCTCAAATTTGTCAAATTACCACGAAATACCACGAAACACTTGCGAAATGGTTATTAGTGTGGTATGCTAGAGTGGTTAAACTATAATTGCTAATTGAGGTGTGAATATATGATGGATAATCACAACGAGAACTGGATAAGCATCACGGAAGCGGCGACATTTTTGGGTGTCACTAAAGATACAATACGTAATTGGATTAAGAAGACAGATATTCCCGCACATAAAATCGGAAAGCTGTGGAAATTTAAGCGTTCTGAATTAAATGAATGGGTAAAAAGCGGAAAGAGCGCGATAGAATAGTGTGAGAAGGAAGAACCTGTAATGATAGAAATAAAGTTATACAATGAAGATTGCATTGATGCAATGAAAAAAATACCTGACAAATCAATTGATCTTATAGTCACAGATCCTCCATATAATCTTGGAAACTTCATGAAAAACCGTGACACTAACCTTGGTAAAATGCGAGATAATTTTTTTGGGTCTGCAGGTTGGGATGACATGGACTTTGATGATTGGGAAAAATCGATGGATATCTTTTTTAAAACCGCATCAAAAGTCATGAAAAGGGGTAGTACAATGATAGTTTTTATGGCTATCATTAAAGTTGAGTCTATTATTAAACTGGCTGAAAAACACAGTTTTTATTATAAAACTACTGGGATATGGCATAAAACAAATCCGATGCCAAGAAATATGAATCTGCATTTTGTCAATTCAACAGAAGCGTGGATTTACTTTACCTACAAAACAAGAACAGGCACTTTTAATAACGAAGGTGCTATGTTCCATGATTTTATTGAAACTTCTGTTACGCCAAATGGAGAACGTAGATATGGTAAGCATCCGACTCAAAAGCCGGTAAGTTTGATGCAGCATTTCGTAGAAATATTATCAAATCCTTATGATTGGGTACTCGATCCTTTTATGGGAAGTGGAACGACTGGAGTTGTTGCTAAAAAAACAGATAGGAACTTCATAGGCGTAGAACTAAACAAGGATTATTATGATATGGCAAAAATGCGTATTGAGGAGGGACAATGTGAAACCACGCGTAATTGATTTATTTGCGGGAGTGGGTGGATTGTCTCTTGGATTTGAGTGGAGCGGATTCGATGTCCTACTGGCGAATGAATATGACAAGTCGATAGCCACTGCATATATGGAAAATCATGCGAACACCAAAATGGTGGTTGGGGACATTACGACCTTGAATTTAAAACAAACTTTTGGAAAGTATGCAAATAAAGTTGATGTTATCATAGGCGGACCTCCATGCCAAGGGTTTTCACAGAAAGGGAAACGTAAAACCATACTTGATGATAGGAATTATTTGTTTAAGCACTATGTAAAAGTAGTTGATTTGGTTAAGCCGCGTTATTTCGTAATGGAAAATGTACCGAATTTGCTTACAGCAGAGGGTGGCCTTTTTAAAAAAGAAATCGAAGAACTCTTTAATAGCATGGGATATTCACTGGAATATGGGGTGGTTAATGCGGTCGATTACGGAGTGCCGCAAAATCGCAGAAGAGCTGTACTGATCGGTAAAATGGGCGATTGCGCTCCTAAATTACCAGAACCAACAGATGGAATAATTACAATATGGGATGCAATAGGCGATTTAGCGTACCTACAATCTGGCGAAGGAGCAGAAGAACAAGAATATCAAAAGCCAGCAGAAACCAACTATCAAAAGCTACTTAGAAAAAATTCTGATAAACTGTTTAATCATAAGGCAACCAGGCACTCACCATTGGCCTTGAAAAGACTATCCATGATACCTCCAAATTCGGGAAAAGAAGTATTGCCTAAAGCACATTTAACAAAATCTATATATAGCGGTACATGGACAAGAATGCGAAAAGACGAAGTGTCTGTAACGATAACAACACGATTTGATACTCCTTCTTCGGGCAAATTTACACATCCATTTTTAGACAGAGCCATAACCGTTAGGGAAGCGGCTAGGATACAATCATTTCCTGACGGCTTTAGGTTTGTAGGGACAAAGGGCTCCCAGATGAAGCAGGTTGGGAATGCGGTACCACCACTTTTAGCTAAAGCTATTGCAGAGACTATTATGAAAGATATAGAGGAGGACTCACAATATGAATAGACCTGGTAACATAACACAATATGATGAGCTGGATTTAAAATTAGGAATCAAATCTTCTCTTCCTCATGTTAAAAGCACACTCGCCTTAGCAGCGTTATTCTGGGAATGTTCAGATGAGAAATCCGAACTTATATATTCAGAACAAAGAAACAACGCAATCGTCATTACTAATGAATTGAATCAAAGGGTCGTAGACAAGCTATCAGAAATTTGCGCATCGGAGCAAATTGATCCAGCGGAATTAATATCTACAATAAACGATAATCCATTGTTCAAATCACAAATAGAAGCACTTATTGTAGCTTTTGAGTTGGTGTGGAAACTTGCGAAGGTTAACTTTGTTGAAGAGAATAAGCCAGCCAGTTCAGAACGAACCGGCGGTACCCGCTATCCTAAAAAATTGGAATATTCAATTAACGCTGATATTATTCACAGCGTAATCGATAGTAACTCTGACTCATATTTGAGAATTCTTATGTCATGGATTGGCTTTAATATAAATGTGGATAACGACCTTGAAAACCACTTATTCCACCTGTTTGCTGCACTATCAGAAGGCGCGGTATTTAAGCTAGCGGATGGAGATAAGAATATCATTTTTAATCAAGATAGTTTGTATATTAAATTGATAGAAACCCAAGATATGGTTGATATAAATGGAGACAAAGAGGCTAAAGGGTCGCTTCGGATTTTGAAATCACTTCTTTCAGATGGATTAAACCCCTATCTTGAATATTCTAACAGTAGCGTTACTGTGAAAGACGGAAAAATGGATGAATTGACAGCGTATCGATCTAGAGTCGAAACATTTCTTCGTCTATCGGCAACAAAAATCATTAATTCGGAGGACAAGGATGTTAAATTAGAATCCGCTGAAAATAATCCAGACGATCAGAAGTTAGAGTTTAAAACAGGACTAGAAAGTAAATTTTGTCGCAACCGTATTCTCTTCGGAGCACCTGGAACAGGAAAGAGTTTTACTCTCAATAAAGAAAGAGAAGAATTGCTTGGCGAGGACAATGACATCGATTACGAACGTGTTACGTTCCATCCCGATTATTCCTACGCAAATTTCGTTGGTACTTACAAGCCGGTTATGGTGAAAACAGAAAACTGGGTTGCGAAAAGCACGGGAAAAGAAGATGTCTTAGCTGTCCTATTAGATGAAAGCAAAACGGCGCAAGAAAAATATGATCTCCTTTATGACAAGTTTAAAGATGGTGATTTGACTCGTTTGCCGTTATTACTTGGTTTGTACAGCGATGATAGTTTTACTACGCGCAAAAAAGATGGCACTACTACGATTGGAGATAACAGTGTCGAGCGCAATCACGGAAAAGCAATTAGACCATATGTAAACTTAATCGACGAAAACGTCTCCAACAGCGAAATAGCATATGAGTATGTACCAGGCTCATTTATGCGGGTGTACGTTAAAGCGTTGAAAAATGCTAGAACAGATAATCCTCGTCCATTTCTTCTTATCGTTGAAGAAATCAATCGTGCTAATGTAGCTGCTGTTTTCGGGGATATTTTTCAGTTGCTAGATCGTGATGATGACGAAGTGAGTGAATATCCAATCCAAGCATCAGAGGATATAAAAAAATACCTTGCAAAAGAACTTGGCGGAGAGCCAGAGAAATATAACAAGATTAAGATTCCTGATAATATGTTTATTTGGGCAACAATGAATAGTGCTGATCAAGGTGTATTCCCTATGGATACAGCGTTCAAGCGTAGATGGGATTTTACATATCTCGGAATTGATGATAGCGAGAAGGATTTGATTGGTAAGACAGTAGTTCTTGGCGAAGGTAAAACAAAATACCAGGTAGAATGGAACAAACTGCGAAAAGCCATTAATAAATTTTTGGCAAGGAATAAAATAAATGAGGACAAGCAACTTGGACCTTATTTCATATCAAAGAAGATAGTCGTTCCTCCAAACGGTAATGAAATAGAACCAGAAGCTTTTATCAGTACATTCAAGCATAAGGTTATTATGTATCTTTTTGAAGATGCAGCAAAACAAAAGCGTTCTACGCTTTTTGAAGGGTGTTTGGATGGCGGTAGTCGATATTCAGAGATTTGCAGAGAATTTGACATAAAAGGAATAGGCATCTTTAATAGCGAGATACAAAATGCTGTAGAACCAGTGGATTTATTGAATACAGTTGAGGAAAGCAGCGAAGAGGAGAATGTCGAATGATATCCAAATTTCTGCGAGAGCAAAAAAGGTATACGCAGAAAGACATGTGCGATTTATTTGAATGTACAGAGGAAAAAGCAATTCCGGTTATCCGCAAATTAAAAGAATTCGGGATTCTAAAAGCTGTAAAGTACTCTGATACACAAAAGGATATGTCAGACCTCATAGATGAAGATATCGAAGTCGCTGATGTAGAAGTCGGCGAAAACGAGTTCTTGTATGTTTTTATATTTGTTGGGGTTATAACGGTTGCAGGACGTGTACTTAAATGCTATCCAAAGTATATCTTTAATAAAACCGAACCGAAAGACGAATTGAGACAGGTTCTGAAGGTACTTGAAAAATATAACTCCAAAGAGCAGATTATTCGTATGTTTAATGACAGTAGTGAAAGTCATACATTCAATCTTTTGGCAGTATTGCTTTCCTTGTTGCATGACTACTATGAAAACGGCACTTATACAAATACAGAAGATATTGTTGAGAGCAATGGCTCTGGAGAAATTCTATGGGACAAGACCATAAACGATACTTTTACTTTGCTAAGCAACAATCGACCTTATTATACAGACCTGCAAAAGAGAAAGCGGATTAATGATGATTTTGATTATTTCAAACGGTTACATGAATGTGTTCTAAGCATCGTATCTAACGAGTTAAAGGATGCTGATCTGCTCGAATTATTTGAAATTGATGAATTGGATTTATCAGATGAGACGTTGGATGATTTTGGTGATGAGGATTATATTTTATATCGCATCGAGCAAGAATTAAATATCCAATTTAATACACGCAAACAACTCTTGCTAAAGACTATTTATGCGTATATTTCACACGGTGGCAGCTTACATAACACAGACTGCATCTCTATGTTTGGCACAAACAGCTTTAACATTGTATGGGAGAGCGTTTGTGCAGATGTTATGGACAATCAATTAAAAAGACTAATTGGGTCGCTGCCATTACCTGTTCCTCTAAAACAGGATTATGACGGTAAAAAACCGTTAATTGATTTGATTGAAAAACCTTTATGGAGTCTGCCAAACAAAACGGCAAGCAATACTCTTATCCCGGATTTGGTCTCTATTGTAAAAGATGGTGGAGAATATAAGTTTATCATCTTTGATGCAAAGTACTACAATGCTAGGCTTGAACCTAGCAAACCGCCAAAAGCACAGCCGGGCATCGAATCAGTTACAAAACAATACTTATATCAACTTGCCTACATGAACTTTATCAATGACCATGATATAAAAACTATTAGAAACTGCTTTTTGGTGCCAACGGAAACCGATGAGGTTATTGACAAAGGCACTGTATCTATGGGCATGCTTGACCAATTGGGATTAGAGAAGATACAAACGAGATGTGTGCCTGCGAAACTAATGTACAGCCACTATCTCGAAGGGAGTAAAATTGATATCAGTTTACTAAGATTATAATTCGAATGAAGGAGTTCCCTATGTCAACAAGCCGTTCTTTTACCGAATATGTATCAAGTCGCTTTTATAACGACTTTTTTTCTGCCGTAAAAGAATATGTTGACGACAACTTCTCTAATATAGATTTGCATTCGAATAGTGTTGATAACATAGATTCTGCCGCTCTTGTTGATATTGAAGTAAAAATTGTGGGAGTGGATGACCGAGAAGGCGTGAAAATTACTTTTGCTGTTGTTCTTGAAGCAGAAATCGAAGTTTCTGAAACAACCAGACATTACGACAATTCCGACACCTGCTATCAATGGTTTATGATTAGCTGCGAGGGCGATTTGTCAAAAAATCTAGATGATTATGTAATCGTAAGTATCCAAACCTATAATCAGAAAAACAAACATAATAAGCCATTATCTGATGCCCTGGTTCCCGATCTTCATAAAAGAAATGTAGAAGCGGCTGCAGCAGACTTCTTAAAAAGAAATTATCCGGAAGCGTTAGGCACCCCAATGCCTTTAGATGTTGTAAAAGTAGCTGGACGCATGGGTCTGGAAATTAAACAGCATTGTATAACTCAGGACTGTTCAGTCTTTGGGCAGATTTTCTTTGCCGACTGTGACACCGAAGTTTATAATGCTGATTCTGACTTAATGGAAGAAAAACATTTTGATGGAGGAACAATTCTTGTCGATCCAGAGTTTTTTCATTTAAGAAACCTTGGATCGGTGAATAACACAATAATACACGAATGTGTTCACTGGGATAGGCACAGAAAAGTTTTTGAACTTGAACGTCTATATAATAAAGACGCAACACAGATAAAATGCTTAGTTGTCGGCGGAGTAAAAGACATCTCGGTTCGTTCGGCGAATGACTGGATGGAATGGCAAGCTAATACTTTAGCACCAAGAATACAAATGCCTTTAGGACCTTTTAAGGTTAAAACCGCCGAGTTTGTTAAATTATATCGCAAAGAATTGTCAACGTTTGAGTTAGTGGATGTTATGCAACCTGTCATTGATGCACTTGCCACCTTTTTCTGTGTATCTCGACACGCAGCAAAGATTAGAATGATTGACGCAGGATACGAAGAAGCAGTAGGTGCATTTACATTTATTGATGGTCATTATGTGCCACCTCATACCTTTAAAAAGGGATCAATAGAGAAAAATCAGACGTATTCTATTAGTGCAGTGGATGCTTTAGTTCAAAGCGTTATGAAGCCGCAGTTGCAAGATGCTAGGCAAAACGGTGCTTACGTTTATATAGATTCCCACGTGTGCCTTAACACTCCAAAATATATTGTTAAAGAAGAACATGGAAACATTGCAATGACTGAATATGCGAGATTGCACATAAACGAATGCTGTCTTGCATTTAACCTTAAAGTAAAATCAACAAATAAATATCAAGAAGAGTTCTATAAAGAATGTGTTTTATTCCGTGATGCTGATTCAGGCATGGTTTTTGAAGCACACTTTGCAGCAGACAAGAGCGGTTCAGTTGTTGAGAAAGCAAAGCGTATGACTTCGCTTGGCAAAGAAGTTATGGATATGCTGGCTAAGTTACCGAGGACATTCCCTGAAGCATTAAATATGTTGATTGAATGGTCTGAATTATCAATGGAGGAGTTGGCCGAGAAATCACTTCTCAGTGACCGAACCATTCGAAGAATGAGAAATGAAGCGGATTATAACCCTTCTCTTGAATCGGTTGTTGCTCTTTGTATTGCTATGCAATTACCACCGCAGTTTAGTCGGCACTTGATTGATGTATCTGGAAATACATTTCGTTATTCAAACCAAGCACATTTTATCTACGAATCATTTATTCTCGGATTTTACAACCAATCCATTCATGAGTGCAATGACTTGCTAAGGGCGCAGGGTTTTAAGAATTTAACAGAAAAAGAATAGGAGATAAAAGCCAATGGAAAACCACGGAGAAATTATAATCTATCAATCTAACGATGGATTGACTAAAATAGATGTTAATATGCAAGATGAAACAGTGTGGCTATCTCTTGAACAAATGGCTGAGTTGTTCGAGCGTGATAAATCTACAATTTCAAGGCACATTAAAAACATCTTTGAAGAAGGTGAACTAAGCAAAAATTCAGTTGTTGCAAATTTTGCAACAACTGCTTCGAATGGGACAACATATCAAGTGGATTACTACAATCTTGATGTCATCATTTCAGTCGGCTACCGTGTGAAATCACAGCGAGGTGTTCAGTTTCGCATATGGGCTACGAGCATCTTGAAAGAGTACATCAAAAAGGGTTTTGCTATGGACGATGACCGTCTCAAGAACCTAGGTGGTGGCAACTACTGGAAAGAACTCTTAGACCGTATCAGAGATATCCGTTC
>JGI994J12354_10005707_pt1 | contig 10628 bp, 7 predicted proteins | sample IntmicLarv3ML3BL_FD_12354 | JGI IMG/M metagenome (IMG submission 12354)
CGGCGCTGTAGCTGTGTTTCCATTGTGAGCGGATAATTTCAGGCTTTGAAAACAGGCCGCTGTTTTCGATATCCGACGAGATAGTGTTTATCCGGGTTTCGCAGTTTTCGGCGGATAAAAAGTCTGCAAAGCCGCCGTGTCTTGCGGAAATTGCCAAAAGCTCATTATTCAAATCGTTATCATAAGTAATATACATATTCCAGAAAAGCGCTAAATATCCTCCGCTTTTCAGTATATATGCGCATTTTTCATAGCCTTGAGGCTGAGGAATCCAATGAAATGCCTGCGCCGCAAAAACAGTGTCAAAAGTTTCAGCAGGCAAATCACATTCTTCAAAACGGGCTTGATGGAATTTGAAATTTTCATCTTTAAATTTAGTGATTCCTATTTCTGCCAGATCTTCACCCGGTTCTATGCAAAGGATGTTAAATCTTTTACCGGTGAAGAGTTCTGTAGCCTTGCCGCTGCCTGCGCCAATTTCAAGGAGATTAGAACTTTGCGACAAATTTGCTTTCGAAATCAGCGAATCGATAATCTCCGGAGGATAGCCGGGCCTGAATTTATCATAATAATCAGCCATTTGATTAAACATAGTACTTTCTTTTTCCCAATCCATAAAAGCTCCTTTAAAGTATAATCCATGAATTATCAGTTCTGTTTATTATATAAGAAACGGATAAGCGAGTAAACATATTTGAGAATTTCAGCTCTCTATTGAAAAAATCATAAAAATACTGTAGTATGGAGTTAGGCATAGAGAACATATAGCTTGACTAGTAAGTTTATGCAGCATGAATAAAATAAAATTCGGGGTGATATTATGAATGAAGTGGTTAATAACATAATGACACGCAGAAGTATTAGGAAATTTAAGGCAGTACAAGTGCCGAATGAATTGCTGAAGGCCGTTTTGGATGCGGGAACATATGCACCTTTGGGCTCATTTGGCGAAAAGGCTCCGTACAAAATAACGGCGATTAATAATAAAGAAAAGGTTGAATGGGTGAACAGCGTAACCAATAAAGCTCTGGTTAATATAAAAGTGGATGACAGCACAAATTCCCGTTTGCTTAAGCCCATTGAGAGGGCGAAGCAGGGAAATGCCGAATTTTTGCTCAATGCGCCTGTATTTATTTTTATAACGAATGAGGTTTATGAAAACGCCATGGCCGATTGCAGCTGTGTTATTGAAAATATTATGCTGGCGGCAAATTCTGTAGGCTTCGGCACTTGCTGGATAAATATTTTCAGCAGGCTCAATGACTGTCCGGAGATAAAAGCAATGCTTGGTGAGCTGGCTATTCCTGCGGAACACAAGGCATATGGCTGCATTGCCCTCGGCTATCCTGATATGGAGATACCTGCTGCGCCTAAGCGCCCGGAAGGCTTGTGCCGAATAGTGGAATAGCTATGCAAGATATGAAAGGTATCGGGCCGGCTTTGCAGGCGGCATATAAAAAATTAAGAGGAAGATCCGCATTATACGGATTTTCCTCTTTTTTAGTGATCCTTAAAGCAATTAGAACTGATTCTTGAGCGTAAAAACTTGAATCATATTTTTCAAAGAATCAGATTGGCTTGTTAGCTCTTCGGAGGCCGATGCGCCTTCTTGGGAAGAAGCGGAATTTATTTGGACTACTTCTGTAATTTGTCTTACGCCATCGTTGATTTCAGAGAAAGCATCTGCCTGGGCAACTGAGGCTGCGGATATTTCATTTACAATGGTTGAAACCTCTGTTACGGAATCAACGATTTTTGTAAGTACATCAGCGGTTTTTGTAGCGATTTCAGTACCTTCATTAACTTTGCGGATTGTGTTTTCTATAAGATCCGCTGTTTCTTTGGAGGCCACCAAGCTCCTGCCGGCAAGGCTTCTGACTTCATCTGCAACTACACTGAAGCCTTTTCCGTTTTCGCCTGCGCGGGCAGCTTCAACAGCCGCGTTTAAAGCAAGGAGATTTGTTTGGAAAGCAATGTCATCTATGGTTTTTATAATATTTGAGATATTGCCGGATTCTTCTTTAATATCATCCATGGCAATCAGCATTTTCTTCATATCCGAATTGCCTTGCAAAGCGTTTTCGTTGGACTGGAGAGAAAGCTCGCTTGCTTTTTTCGCATTTTCGGCATTTGTGAAGGTTTGCTCGCTTATGGCTATTACGGTATTATTCAGCTTATCTATGGATATAGCTTGTTCAGCGGCGCCTTGTGCAAGTGTCATGCTGGACTCGGACATCTGCTTTGAGCCGAGGGCTACTTGCTCAGCGGAAGCGCTTATTTCTTCTACAACAGTATTGAGCATGGTGATAATATTATTTATAGAGAATTTAATATCAGAAAAATCTCCGATATATTCATTTGTTATTTCTAAATCAAGATTATTGTTTGAAATTTCATTTAATACAGAAGAAATTTCAGTAACATAAGATGATAGCGTTTGGGCGGTGCTGTTTAATGAATTTTTGATTATGGCATGGTCGCCTTTATAATCGCCGTCTATTCTTATGCTCAAATTACCCCTGGACAGCTCGCCCAAGGCGTTGGATGCGTCGTTAATAGGCTCTATTATGGCTCCAAGCAATTCATTTAAGCCCAGCATCATTTCTTTCCAGTCGCCGTTATACTTGTCGGCATCGGCTCTTGCTGAGAGATTGCCGTCAATAGCCTGCGTTGTAAGATGTGTTAATTCACCGCTTATATTTTGCATATTCTCTCTCATGGAGTCTATTCTTTCGTTTATAACTGCTTTTTTGCCGGGCAGCTTTGGTATATCGGCGTTAAAATTGCCGTTATTAAATTCTGTAATTATATCCAGCAAATTCTGCGTGTCACTGAAAGAGGTTGTGATTAATTTAAATATATCTTCCGCCAGCCTTCTATAATCACCCTCAAAATCTTCAGGGTTAATGAAAGCATCAGTATTGCCGGCTTCTCGTTCTTTCACCATTATATTAATATCATCAAGGAGTTTTCTGAGTACATTTACTACTTTTTGGAAATCTCTGCTTAACTGACCGATTTCATCCTCGGAGGTTATGTTGATATTGCTGTTTAGCTTGCCTTGGGCTAATTCATTAAAAGCGGATTTAAGCATTATAATAGGCTTGCTGATACTATTAGCTACGATAACCATAATAACAAGAGAAACTGAAAGTATAAGGAGGCCTATTAAAAGATTGTTAATGATAAATTTAGTTGTTTGCTCGGCTATATATGCAGTTGAATTGCCCATGAAAATGATTGCAAAGGCTTCCCCGTCGGCATTTAAAAGCGGAACATAAACAGTTTTATAATCAATACCTAAAATATTTGCGCTTCCGCTGTATTCCTGAGCCCCGTCAATAACGATTTCAGCAATACTGGGGTCAAGCTCAGTGCCAACTACTCTTTCGCCGTCCTTCATTATAGTGGTGGCATAGCGAATATTGCCTGAAAAAACAGTTGCCTCAACATTATAGGTTTCTTTAAGACCGTCAACAAAAGAATCTGTATCCATGCGCACACCGGCAGAAATAACCCCAACAAGGCTTCCATCTGAATCATATACAGGAGCACCTGTGCGAACAGAAATTTTGATTTCAGTACCTGCCTCAAAGTATGTGGCGGTTTTGCCTGTAAGCGCATCTTTAACATTTTGCTGCTTGAGTACGGAATCCCCAAATTTTTCGGGAGTATGGCTTCTGGCCAAAACATTGCCTTCAGCATCGCAAACAGTGAAATAGCTGTCGTCAATTGATGCAACTACAGGTGCTAAAAGACGAAGTATTTCTTCTCTGTCGCCAGCTTTTACAGCAGCTGCAATATCCGGGTTTGAAGCCGTCATAGTTGCAGCAAGGCGCGAGTTGCTGTTAAGGGTAGTAAGTTCACGCTTTACGCTATTTGTTGAACGAACCAGCTCGGATGTTGTAGCGATGTCATTGAATTTTGAAAAATTGTATGATGATGTAAAAGATAACGCCAAAACCAACACCAGCATAATAACAACGATGGGTATAATTAATTTACCCTTAAAACTTTTCTTAAACATATAGCTCTCTCCCTCATGATAAATGAAATTATATTAAGTGCTGCGAATAGCCTTTCAATATATATCGACAATAGACTTGCAGAATTTTAATAAAATAATCACATAGTAATAAAAAAAATAAAATGCGAAATTGAATTATCAGCAAAGGGGAGTAATGCTCTTGGTTTTATGGGGGAAATGCACAAACGGGACTGCTTTATTTACAGTTTATAACTGAGCAAACACATGGTTCAGGCGAAAAATGAAGAAGAGGGCCAAAAATACATTTAGTAATCATATTTGTGTAACAATGGGATATTTACATATAAAAAACAGAGCCGCAAAAGGCTCTGTTTTTCTAAATTTAGCTAGTTTACGGAACAAATTGGGCAGAACATAGTCGAAAATTAATTCGACTGCGTTTCAACATGTATTTAAGCGTTTCCGCTTTTCCAATAGCTTAAAAAAGCCCGCTCACTTCGCATATTTTAAGGTTAAAAAGGCTTTGAGGCAAGCCTTTGACAATTGTATTTATTCCGGGCTCGGTGGTGAAGGTAATGCGAACGCCCATCTGGCTGAGAACTACATCTGAAAGTTTATTATGGAGCCCGTAAGGATATGCAAGGGCGAAAACCTCATGCCCTGTTCCTTCTTCCAGCTCATAACGGGAACGGGCAAAATCGGCGCGCAAAATTTCAATATAATCAGCTTCATTTTCATTATCTTTTTGGAGAACGCCTTTGCGGCAGTCATCACCGTCCAGCCTCTCAACCTGGTGCATATCATAGGTATGGCTCTGAACTTCAATAAAGCCGCTGTCAATCATCTCTTTCGCCTGTTCAAATGAAAAATGGGGAGTGATCGGCTCGGCGCTATCCTTATAAGTATCCTTGCCGACGGAAACGCCTATGGCGAAAATTGCCGCTTTATAGCCAAATTCCTTCAGTATGGGATAGGCAAGCTCATAATTGCTGGTATACCCGTCATCAAAGCGAATAAGGACAGACTTTTGCGGCAGAGCTGCGCCTCGGTACACATAATTTTCAATATCCTTCAGGGATACGGGGGTGTAACCGCTTTCATGGATTTTCCCCATATCTTCCTTAAAATCAGCTACAGAGACGGAATCGCCTGCGCCGTCAGTTGTTATATGGTGGTAGAGGAGAACGGCAAGCAGGGAATCCGGATCATCGCCTTCTTTGTAGATATATATACTATCATCTGCGAAAATATCCGCCAGAACCATATTGCCTACATTGTTGCGGAAATGGCTTTCATCATAATAAAAGCGGGGCTCATCCGGCACAAAATTTGCATAGTCATAGAAATCCGCAATTTCACTAAGGCGGGAATAAAATTCAGCTATATCCTCCTTGCTAAATTCATCAAGGCGCATCCTCGGGCTTGGGGGAACGATTATTGTAAGCTCAATCCCCTTTTCATCGCAAAGGGCTTTCAGCGCTTTAACATCTTTCATGCAGTTTTCCATTTCAACAAGGCTTTGGGGGCTGAATTTATCATTTTCAAAGGGCGCATAATCAGAGAGCGCGCCTATAGGCTCCACATCTCTAGATGATTTATCATAAACGCCGCTTTGGGGGATAAATACGTCAAAATTCTCCTGCAAATAGCCGTTTATATTATAATCGCGGATTTTTGAGATGGAATAGCGGGGATTTGCAAATAAAAATTTGAACCATGAAGAAAAACCGCCGCTGATATAAGGGGAATACCATTCGGTTGCATCTTTCGGCGGCATATCATACTGGGCGGCGCTGATATATGGGAGTATGAGAAGAAACTGCTCTGCTTCAAAATTATCCGCTATATAGCGGGCTAATTGGGTTGTATAAGCCATATCGGCGCCATAGTTAAATGTGTTATACCAATTGAGGCCTGTGTATTCATTGAGCTTTTCAGGCAGAAAGGAGCTGGAGCCGCTGGGGCCGATTATATATGCGTTATAATTTTCATAATTGGCATTAAGGTAGGAAATTTTGGCGGCTTTGGGATTTTTAGTCATATTAAACGCGTACCAGTCAAAAAAACTGTCACCGAAAACGCCAAAAGGGTCAACAACGATATTAAGCGCGCAAATAGCGGCAGCAACAGTTAACAGAGCCGCAAAAAACATTGCCCACCAGCGTTTAATATCCATGGATTTTCCTCCTTTCGGGTTTTGAAATCTGTGAGTTTTGAGAAAGCTCAGTCTTTTTTGTATAGAAATGCTCTAATAATTTGCATAAATAAATTCGGAAGCAATATAGCCTTCCCTATATATGCCACAATAGGCAATCAGAGAAAAAACGGCAATCAAAAATATAAACTGCACAGCGGGCCTTGAGCGGGTTAGAATATCCTGAGCTGTGAAGCCTTTTAATGCGCCGTACTCAGCGCAAATATCTCTCAGCAGCATAATAACAATTGATATGGCAAGAAGAATATATTCTTCCATCCCTATGCCGAAAGAAAGCAGAGTTCCATCATACAATTGGGGAAGCATAGGAGCGGTGAGGGTTTGCCTTAACAAGCCAAAAGCCATGGATACAGAGGTTGCCCTGGCAAAATAGCGGAGAAAAATCAGAAGCAGAAATGTTCTGATAATGGCAAAAACTTTGCCTATGCCGCTTTTATTTCCGTCTAAGCCGGTTAGCTTGCGTAAGTTTTTTATAGTAGGCTCGCAAAAGAGCGCGAGAGTTATAAGCCCGCCATTAAGCAAGCCAAAGGCTAAGGAAACCCAGGAAGCGCCATGCCATATTCCCATAACAACGTAAATTACGAAGGTTGAAGCGCAGGCAGGTATGAGCTTGCCTTTATCATTGCCTATGATTCGGCGGGAGATTTTGCCCAGCTTGGCAAAGGGCTTTGACAGAGCCAGAGGGTAAAAAAGATAGTCCTTCAGCCATGTTCCCAAGGTGATATGCCAGCGGCGCCAAAAATCCGTCAAAGAGTTTGCAAAAAACGGCTGGTTAAAGTTTTCAGGCAGAGTGATACCTACAAGTTTCGCAATGCCTATGGCAACGCTTATGCCGCCTGCAAAATCGGCGTATATCTGAATGGTGTACAAAAGCATAACCAATAAAATTACTCCGCCGCCGTAGGCGGAATAATCGGCAAAAACGGCATTAACAGGCACTGCCGCAATATCGGCAATTGCCAGCTTTAAAAAATAACCCCAAACAATGCGCAGAACGCCGTCTCTGGCTCTGCTAAAATCCCAGCCATGGCCTGCTGTAAGGTCTGCGGCAATTTCGCTATGTCTGGAAATAGGCCCTTGTATAAGCTGGGGGAAAAATGAAACAAAAAGCGCAAATTTGAAAACATTGCGATCAGGCTGAACCTTGCCTTTATAAATATCCACAAGATAGCCTGCCGACTGGAATGTATAAAAAGAAATGCCGGGGATCAGAAAAAGCCCCAGCTGCGGCAGTATACCATGGCTGTATTTAAAGAGAAACAGGAGAAAAAAATTGAGACTGAGACAAAGAATAAGAGGCAGGCGCCTGATATTGCGCTCGGCCTTTTTTTCGCGCAAAGAGCCTGCCCACAGCCCGCAAAAATAAACGGTGAGTATTGTGAAACTTATTACGCCAAGAGCGTAAAAGCCGCCTATGAACCAATAGAATAAATAGCTTGCGCTTAAAAGAGTATACCAACGAAACCGCTTCGGCGTAAGAAAATAACACAGCAAAGCGGCAAATAAAAATATAAGAAATCTAGGTTCGGTAAAACTCAAAGCGCTGCCCCCAGTTTAGTCAAGAGCTCTATTATAGCATGAACTGAATTGAAATTTTCCGGCTCTAAATATTCAAGGTCAATATCAACATCAAATACATCAGAGAGCTCACTTACAAGTGTAATTATATCAAATGAATCAAGAATACGCTTATCCACAAGCCCCGTTTCTTCCATAAAATTAACATGAGGGTGAAGAGATTCTAAAATTTCCAATAATTTATCCAAGATAATTCCTCCGTTTAAAAAATATATAAATCGCTTTTCAGCCTGTCAGGGCTAAAGCCTAATTTTCGGTAAAGGTTAAGGGCGGCCTCATTATTATCAACTACCCAAATATGGTAATCGCCGGGCAGGCTAGAGCATTTTTTTGCAAATTCCGCCACAAGAGAGGTGGCGATGCCCTGCTTTTTAGCATCGGGGCGAACGGCAATGAGCAATAGGGCTTTAGTATCATCATAATGCACTATGCCTAAAGGCTTTCCACTACTGTCGCGAAGGGCGGCTAGATTTTGGAACATCCCCCTGCAAGGCAAATCGGCATACAGCGGATCGAAGGCTTCCGAGAAAAGCTCAATGGCTTCCTCCTCCGTAGCGGGAGTGATTACGGCATTTGTTTCAATATTAAGATCAGAAGCGCAAAGGCGGATTTGTGTAAGTTTATACCGAAAACCCAGTGCATTAAGTTTTTCCGCAATAATTTCATCAGGCTCATTTCGGTAAGTGGTATAGCTTACCAGCTTAGTGCCGGGATGATGAAAATTCCCTTGACTGCCGCTAAAGCGCAGATAGAATTTATAATAATAGTCACGCTCTTCAAAAATGAAGAGGGAATCATCTGTATTAATGTAAAAGAGCTTTCCAATATCAATGAGCGGCTGGCACTGATTCGGAAGAAGGTAAAAATTAGTCCGCGCTCTGGGATGGCTGCGCACAAGGGCTTGGAGCTGATCGAGATTATCTATTTTTTCCATCATAATATTCCTTCATCAATCGTACGCGGTCTATTTTCCCGTTGGGAAGCTGAGGCAGGGCGCCGAAATTTATTATATCATTGGGGCACATATAGCGGGGGAGTTTTTGACTCAGGTCTTTCATAATCTCTTCCGCTTGCGAGGTGCCTTGGTAAAACAATATGATTTTATCCCGCTCGGCTTCATACCCGCAGCAGGCAAGCTCAACACCGGATAAAGACATGGCGGCAGTTTCAATTTCTCCAAGCTCCACGCGGCTGCCCATATGCTTAACCTGAGTATCCGCCCGGCCGATATAAACCAGCTCGCCGTATTCATTATATCTGGCAAGGTCGCCTGTGAGATAAATTATATCCCGGTAGCTGTTGTTGCCGGGGTTTTGTATAAATACGGAAGCGGTCCGCTCTAAATCGCCTATATAGCCCAAGCCAACGCCTGCGCCGCCGACAGCCAGCTGTTCATCTATTAAAAAAAGCTCTGTATTGCGAATGGGAAAGCCGATGGGAATACTTTCGTTGTCGCTGAAATCCCGTTCAATAATATAATATGCGCAGTCAACCGTAGTTTCAGTAGGCCCGTATAAATTGACGAAGCGGGCGCCGGGCAAGGCTTCTTTCCATATATTTAAATGCTTGCCTGTCATATTTTCCCCGCCGAAAAGAACCTCTTTCAAATGCAGCGGAGTATATTTTTTAAAAGCGCCGCTGTTGGCAACCAGCTTAATGGCGGCCGTTGCCCATTCAAGAGTATTAACTTCCCGTTCATCCAAATATTTAAGGAGCTTTAAGGGATTGAAAAACAGCTTGCGCGGCAGTATATGAGTTGTGGCGCAAGCGTTGGCTGTGCAGTAAAGCTCTGTTACGGATGCGTCAAAATAAAAAGGCGTTTGATTGCCGAAGATTGTATGTTCCCCAAATTCAAATGTATCACAAAGCCACCGCGTCAGATTTATAACCGAGCGGTGGGAAACGACCGCCGCTTTAGGCGTTCCCGTTGAGCCAGAGGTGAATATGGCATAGGCCGGATCTGTTTCATTCAGCTTTTTATAGGGGAGAGAGTCCGACAGTGCATCTATTTGCGGCGGATCAAAAGTCAAAGGATCTATAGTAAGCGCCGCATTGATAGATTCGATCTTTGTTTTTATATTATCAGCGGGTGCCTCTGCATCAATTGGCACGTAATAGCAGCCTGCGTAGAGAATGCCGTAAAACACAATAATATCCTTAACCGTATGAGACGAGAGCACGGCAACAGGCTTACGAACAGATTTAACAGCCTTCGCAATTTCTAAGCTGGCCGCAATAGCGCGCTTTTTAAGCTCGCTGAAGGTGACACCTTCATTCTCATCAATAAATGCGCTTTTTGCAGGAAAAAGCAATGCAGCGTTTTCCAAAAAGTCAATGAGATTATCTGCCATATATGCTTCCTCCTTTAAAAACTTGGTACTGTATTTAATTAATTTATCATGTTTCAGGGTTAAACGCAATATGGTTTTCCGGTCTGTACATGGGGTTTGGGATTTTTAGAAAAGAGGGAAAAGCCCAAAGTTCATCATGCTTTGCAGGCTGATGATTTATATTTGCATGGTAATTGTTCAGAGAAGATTCATTTTTTGCACTTGCCGTTTACAGGCTGTTTTTTCGTTTTTAATTTTGATATAATATGAAAATAAGGGACAATATAAATTGTCGAATATTAAGAAGAGAATATTTGAAGGAGCGGAAAATGGATATTAAAAAGCTCGAATACAGGCAGCTTTTAACTGAAAGAGAAATAGATGAGATACGTAAAGATTTCCCGTTTTTGGAAAAAATGATTCATATGGCAAGCTGTTCACAGGGGGCAATATCCGGCGCTGTCAGAACAGCGGTTAATTCATATTTGGACAGCTGGGAAAATGAGGGCATGGACTG
>JGI994J12354_10005708_pt1 | contig 10625 bp, 10 predicted proteins | sample IntmicLarv3ML3BL_FD_12354 | JGI IMG/M metagenome (IMG submission 12354)
CTGCTGCTCCATTCCCCGCACGCCGAACTGCTCCATGCACTCGAGCGCGCGGATTTTTTGCTCTTTGGTATACCATGCCCGCGCCCCCATGCGGTTGAGGAACCCGGAGCGCACAATTTCCCCCGCAAGGGCGGGGAAATCCTTTTGAGCGGCGGTTTGCTGGGGCATGTAGCCGATATCGCTCCGGGTGAGGCCTTCGCCGTAAATCACCTCGCCCCGGCTGGGCTTTTTCAGGCCGAGCAAGGCTTTGAGCAACGTGCTTTTGCCTGTGCCGTTTTCGCCCAGCACACACAAACACTGGCCCTCCTCCAAATCAAAGGAAAGCCCGTGGAGCACCTCACGCTTTTCGTAACCCAAACATAATGCGCGGCTGGAAAGAACTGCCACCGCAAGTCCTCCGTATCGTTATTTTTTGATTCTTATTAAACTATTTTAACACGCGTGAATGGGTTTGTCAATTGATTCCTGTCAGTATCTGAAGGCGTTGCGAAAATTGCTTGCGGGGGGTTATGATACGCTTGACAATGCTTGCGTTCCGGATAAGTACACCTTTCCGGAACGGCTGCATCCGCCTGCCTCTCAACATTTTTTTGGTTTTGGCGGGGAGTTTCTGTCGTTCTGATGAAAAAATACTTGCAACCGCCGCTTTTTTATGTTAAAATCAATATAATGAGTTCCGTGAAAGGCCAGTCCGAAAAGGTGTACTTTAACGGACCGATCTTAATTTTTAGAAAGAGGTTTTATATTTGCCAACTGAAGAAACAAAACAACAAACCCGCGAGGCGTTCCGGCATCCGGTGAAGTGGATGAAGGGCGAGGGCCTTCCGGAAGAAAAGATCCGACCGTGGGAAATGGCGGTGCAAATTTTCCCGAATGTGTTTTCCGGCCTGCGCAACGGCTTTACCTACAACACCATGTATCTGTTCCAAAACGTGTTTGGGATCGGCAAGCGCCAGCAGGCGGTGGGCACAGTCACCAGCGCCATATGGGACGGCATCAACGACCCCATCATCGGTGCCTATATGGACAGCAAGAATTTCCCCATCCGCACGCACCGCTGGATTAACAGAATCGGTGTACTTTTCACAAACTTGCTTGTGCTGCTGCCGATGTTCGATTGGGGCATGACCAAATGGCAGCACATCGGCGTATTCATCGGCGCGGCTATTGTCAGGGACTTTTTTGGGACCGGGGCAACCGTTTCCAACGCAAAAATCTTTGCCCACACCACGCCGCACTCCAGCGAACGCGCCAAGCTTTCCTGGGCGTACGGCCTCGGCCAGACCATCCATGAGATGCTGGTGCCGCTTTACAGCATGTTCATTGGCTTGCGTGAAGTGCTGGGCGTACAGGAATATCACATCTATCTTTATGCTGTGCTCTTTTTGACACTGCCCACCATGTTTGCGGAAATGGCGCCGTCCTTCAAACTGCAGCGCGTGCCCGATAAAATCATGCCAGAAAAAGAATCACAGGGATTCAAGGGTTTCTTCAAAGAAATCAAAGAGTGCTTCGTGCTCATCCGTTACAACAAGTGGTTCCTGCTGGATGTGACGGCGCGGCTCATCACGACACTGACGCCCGGCATATCGGACATGGACTTTTACCGTTTTTGCGGTGTAGATGAAGTGCTGCAAAGCGGCAAGCTCAAGGGCGAGTTTTTGCTCTGGATCCGCGACAACATCGTCTCCCTGCCCGGGGTGGTTCTGCAGCCGTTTTCGCTGCCAATCATCAAAAAGCTGGGCGGCGCGCGCAACGCGCAGGTGCTCTATCGCGGCGTTTCTTCCGCGGCATACGCGTTGCGTTACGCGGTTGGGATGAAATCGCAGTTCGGCGTTCTCTTCTCCTGGCTGATGGAAATGTTCTCCCGCGTAACGCACAAGATCGACCTGATTGCAGTGGAAATCACCAAGTACGACATGCTCGACTTTATGGAATGGAAAACCGGCCGCAGGGCCGAGGGCGTCACTATGGCGGTGGACGGCCTGATGAACAAGCTTGTGGCCAACAACGTGGATACCATCGTCGGCAGCCTGGTGATTGACGGCATCGGTTTTGATCCGCTGGCGGAGAAGCAGTCGGAAAAGTTCAGCAAATGGGCGTATTTCCTCTACATGATCGTGCCCGTCATCGACCACTTCGTCTTCATGATTGCCCGCTTGCTGTATAAATACCCGGCCGATCTGCGTGAGCAGGTGGAAGCGGACCTCATTGAGCGCCGCAAGCTGGAACAGGAATTGGAGCAGGAAGTCGTGGCGGAATAAGCAAAACCGGATAAAATGAAGGCGGCCGGACAGTGGCCCGGCTGCCTTTTCATATATTTTATCTGCCCGAAAAAAATTGCTTGACAAACGAACAAACTTCGAGTATACTATGTTATGTTCTTTTACACATGCCCATAGGCATGTTGTGCGCACCATTAGCTCAGTTGGTAGAGCACCTGACTCTTAATCAGGGTGTCCACGGTTCGAGCCCGTGATGGTGTACCATAGCAATATTAAACAAAGTCCCCAAGAATACTTTTTTCTTGGGGGCTTTGCCATTTCTGTTCGGCTGTGAAAATGTGGGCAAACCGTACCTACACAACGGTCTATCCTCAAGATTTTTCTTGAAGATTTTTATCGCGGTTATTCAATCGAATAAAAATTTTGCCGTGTTCGATACAGATGCCTCGTTGCTCGGCGTTTAGGGAACGGAAGATTCGTATAATCTCGCCTTCCTGATGGTTGGCTGTATGCCCTGTATGATGGTCTAAAAGATAATCGGTTGAAACACCAAAATACTTTGCCAGTAATTTTAGTGTAGCGAAGTCTGGTTCGCGGGTGTTTTGAACATAGCTCCCCAATGTTGATGGCGCGATATTTAGTTGCACGGCAAGTTCTTTTTGGGTCATGTCCCGTTCTTCAATCAAGGACCGTAAATTGTCACCGAAATTCATAGCATTCACCTCTTCTTGTCATTTTAACAGAAGAGGTAAATGAAAGCTCAAAAAATACGCATAAAGAGTTGACGCACCACTATATGCATTGTACAATGGTGATAAACGGATAATGTGCTGTCGCGAAGGAAAACATGAAATCGCGATAAAAATCAAGGAGGAAAATTATATGTTCCATTGCGCGAAATGCGGCAACCAATTAATTGAGGGGTATGCATTCTGCCCCAATTGTTATGCTCCTGTTGAAGGGGCTTATCCAGTTGCGCAACAGCCTATATATCCCTTGCAAGCACAACCCGCTACATATCCTTTGCAACCACAACAAACGCTGGGCTATGTGCAATCACCACCGCAGGCGAATCCATTGCAACAGCCACAACCAATCTATCCCACTTCCCAACCCGCACAGCCTGCGCCACAGGCAGAAGCAGACACAGCTCCGCGCTGGTTGGGGTCTATATTTAAGAAAGTGCCTGTGTTGCAAAAAGCGCATAAATTTCTTAAGCGCATTGACCCGTTTATGTGGGTTGCCATTGTGCTGGTAGCGGTAACGATTACAGCAGTTGTGCCCAATATTAGTTTTGGCGGAGGCGGTGGGCGTAACCTTATTTCCGGTCAGAAGTGGACTGCGGAAGAGAAGAAAATTATTAAATCTAACCTAGAAGAGGCAGTTTCTCTGGCAGAGGATTATGAAGCACAGGAGCAGTGGGATGCGGCAATGCAGTGCTACGAGTATGCCGTCAATTATGCATCACAACTCGGCGATACAAAGTCTGTAAAGAAATACAACGAGGCGGGCAGGAAATGTGAGCAAAAAGCACGGGAGGAATAATAAACATGAGGGTTGTTAAAATTGCAGCTTTGATTGTTGTGCTGGCGGTTTTTGTATGTGCATGTGGAGCGACCCGCGCAAATTTATCTGTGCTGGAACCGTTTGTAGCGCCTACCATTGGTGGCACAGAAGCAACAACGGAAGAAGAAACGAGCGCAGAGACTACGACAGAGGTAGAAACGACTACAGCTGAATCGGATGCAGTTACTACAGTAGTATCCACCCTCACTACTATGTCGTTACGTATGCCACGCTCTCAGCCAGAGCTGGAAACCTTATCTGGTGTTGGTAAAATGCCCATGATGAATATGCATAACGGTAATGTGCAAATTGCCTATGAGCAGTTATGCACTACACTAGAGAAGGGGGCTGCGGAGAAGTGTATAGGGCTACTTTTGTATATGTCGGATGTTGCAGAGGATCAAGGCGGGGAGGCTAAAGTTGTCAAATGGTGCAGGGATGCGGCAAAGGCACTTTCTGAGTTTACCAATAAATCCTATAGTTATTTTGTAGGTACGGGCACATACTGCGATGTGTTTTCATTTACTACACCTAAATATAAGGCGGAGCTGGCAGAGGCTATGCACAACTATAACCTGACGGATGATTACAATTGGCGTGGAGGCAGAGCGGACTGCCTGTATCGCATAGCGGAGCTTGCCAACAGTAACATGGATTACAAAACACAGAATTGGGTAGTGCAGGAAGAAAAGCGATTTTGGGCAGCAAACGAAGCAATAACGAACACCAGCGGATATTATATGGGTGAGGAAGAGTTCCCAATGGGTTCGTTCCCTGGAGGGATAGATGATGATGGAAAAGGACCCGACGAATGAACAATACGACAACCTAAGAAATAATAAACTTACCATGGAATGAACTATGGCGTTTAAACTGCTTTGTCAAGGCTCGTTTTGAATGAAGATAATATCTAGATAAGAACGCCCCGTTGTGCATGAACAAATAAGTTCAAGGAGCAGCGGGGTCAAGTATATCCAACGCTAGAAAACAACCGGAAATATCAGGGATCATCTATATAAATAATATCCATATATTCCCATCACCCCATTTTTGTGAAAAAATATTTACTTTTTTTAGATCAGTCAAACTGCACAATAAATGGTAGTCAAAATATAAAAACACATCACGCATTCGCTTTAAACGTTGTGTGATGGGCTTTTGTTATTGGTCAAATTGCACAAACACACGCCGTTTCTCAAAAAATAAATTTTTCCCAGAAAAAATCACCAACCTTCTATAGCTTCAGACGAGCAAGGGAGGATTTTTTATGATGGGCAGCGATGGTATTCGCGATTTTATCTGGGGACCAGAACAAATCAGTCAGTTTTCAGCCGAGTGTTACGATTACATCATCGCGGACATAAGAGCCGAAGAAGAACAAGAGAATGAGAAAATTCAAAATCAGAAAGTGGCGAAAATCAATATTGTACAGAAAGGAGAGCGGCATAATGAACTTCAATAACATTCCGGCTGAACTGAAAACCACTGGTCGCTTCTGCGTGTGGAAACGCGAATCCAATGGGAAGGGCGGTATCACAAAGGTTCCATATAACGTGCGAACTGGATACGGGGCAAAGGCGAATGATGTTGGAACGTTTACGGACTATAACGCAGCCGTAATCGCAACACAATCAGGGAAGTATGACGGCATAGGCTTGGGTATTTTCGCGGATGTGTGTGCCATCGACATTGACCACTGTGTAGAAAATGGTGTGCTTTCGGAACAGGCAAAGGATATCATCGACACCATGAACGCCTATACCGAATACAGCCCTAGTGGCGAGGGTATACGCATTCTTTTCTCCGCGAGGGATTTCCCCTACGACACGAAGGTTTACTTCATAATGAAGCGGGACATCGGACTTGAAGTGTATGTGGCTGGTGTAACCAGTAAATACGTTACCGTAACTGGCAATGCCATTTCAGCGGGAGAGTACGGTGACAGGACGCGGGAATTACAAATTGTGCTTGATAAATATATGAAGCGCAATCAGGGCAAGATAGCCTCTGTGGCTAGCCATCAGGGTTCGTCCAGTCTGTCGGATGATGAGGTAGTGAAAAAGGCTAGAGCCGCGAAGAATGGTGCGAAATTTAGCGCACTGTACGAAGGAGACATAACCATGCACCCATCACACAGTGAGGCTGACCTTGCCCTTTGTGCTATCTTGGCGTTTTGGTGCGGGAAGGATATCGCACAGATAGACAGAATTTTTCGGGGCAGTGGTTTATATCGCGAGAAATGGGATAGGTCACAAGCGGGCACTACCTATGGGAAAACCGTCATTGCCACAGCCGTAAGCAGGTGTACCAATGTATATACTCCGTCCAAACGCTCGGATGTTTCGCAATCCTCAACCACGAAAGAGGATAAATCTACACAGGCATTGGAAACGTTTTCAGCTGCGGAATTGATGAATATGGATGTAGAGGAGTTAGAATTCCTTGTGGAGAATCTGATACATCAGGGGTTGTGCATATTAAGCGCAGACCCGAAATCCGGGAAAAGTTTTTTCGCGTTAGACCTGTGTCTGTCATTGGCTTCTGGCGTTCAATTTTTAGGACGCGAAACAAACCAATGTGGTACGTTGTACTTGGCACTGGAAGATGGGAAAAGGCGGTTAAAAAAACGAATGAAGGATATTCTGAAAGCGAAAGGAATTCAACGGGCTCCTGATAATTGCTATCTTACAACCGCCGCAGACCCTCTTGACAGGGGATTACTCGACCAGCTGGAGGATACATTGAAGCTGTATCCCGATATTAAACTGATCGTTATTGATGTGTTTAATCGCATACGAGAGAGTAAGCGTTCACCCGGCAAACTGGCTTACGAAATTGACAGCGCGGAGCTGGCAAAACTCAAGGAGTTCGCAGATGAACACAACCTATGTCTTATGCTCGTCCATCATAATCGAAAGGCAAAGGACGTAGATGACCCATTCCAGAACATCTTGGGTAGCCAAGGCATTTTTGGTGCGGCTGACGAAATTCTGGTGTTTACGAAGAAAGCGCGTACGGATGCCCAAACTACACTGCATGTCACCAGCCGCGAAATGAGCGAGTTTGATTGGATTCTCGAATTCGACAAAACCATATGCCTTTGGAAGTATATTGGGAGCGTAGAAGAAAAAAGAGAGGAAGAACTTACGGATAGTCCGATTGTGAAAACAATCTTCGCTCTGCTGGAAGAATCGCCAGACAAAAGGTGGGAGGGCTCGGCAACGGAACTTCTTAGAGCTGGCGCGAAAATAATTGGCTCGCCAATCGCTAACAACGCGCAAAGACTTGGCTACAAACTGAAGAAGTTGGAATGGCCTGACCAGATTATCTACAGCTTTATTTCAAATGGTACTGCCCCCAAGAAACATCGTTTTGAAATGAAGATTAATGCCGAAGTTGAGATGGTCAAGCCACAGGCGATTTTTGAAACTTCACTTGGGGGAGCGCCTATGCCGGATTTTGGAATACATATGATAGAGTTCCCGAATTGGGCAGATATAAAGGGGGATATATTTTAACAATACCCATTAAACCTATTGAAACTCATTGAAGCCATGTCGAATATATTCGTGGAATAATAACTAGATAAATTTGATATATCAATAGGTTCAATAGGTTTCATGGCTTCAATAGTATTACATAAAAACTCCGGGTCGGCAATCACCGGCTCGGAGGGAAGGCAGACAAGTCTCTATTCAATCAGTTGGTATTGTTCCTCGCCAACAATGAGTTGCAAGGAGCCGAATCTATCAGGCTCAAGCGCGATGTTACAATTTTTTAACGCCCTTACTTGGGAAAGAATGGTTACGATATCTGTTGCCGTGAAAATAGGTTCATTTTCGGAACCGGCGTGTGTGGCTGATGTTGAGGCGGTTATCAATTTTTTCATTATCATATCTCCATTTCTGTTTATGTTAGATAGGTACATAGATAGTTTGGGAAACACGGTTGCGCAGAGGTTATCTGTTCCTATATGGTTCCCCCCATCCTATAAATTTGGATTTGTGTTTATTACATCTCGGTTAGATGGTTGTCCTTCCAAGTGGTAAATTCGACGGTTTCGTTTCGCACCACTTGGGGAACACCAAGAACAACATTTCCAATGTCCTATTTTATACAAGGTTTTCCCTTGGAATTCTTTATGGTTAAAAGGCGCTTTGTTTGGGGTCTACGGAATGAATTTTTCTTCCCTATCAAATCCCGTAATTTGTCGCGGAAAACCATTTTTTTCACCTCATCATGTCAGTTAAATAGGAGGGAGTAATAAATGTCTTAAAATAGACACAAATAGAGTTGATGAAACGCACAGCGCGTTGTATAATGGTGATAAGTGAACAGCTCTCTATCTCAAACACAAAACATTAAATCGTGAAGGAGATTTAACATGGGAAATTATCAACAAGTAGAAGCGGTAAAATACGCATTGGATTTGGAAGTGTATATTGCAGAGCATACAGAAAAATTGTCAGAGTTGAAATCGGAACAATGCCGCCCTACGCCAGATTTGCCAGTGCGTAATGTTATTCAGAGGATTTATCCAGAGATTAATCCTCAACTGAAAGTTGACTGGAAGATAGCTTTTTTACCCTTAATTGTAGTTGTAGTTTCAATGGTTCTTTCGATGGTTGGAATATCGACGCAGATAGATGTACTCGCGAAAATTGGTAGCGTTGGTAGTATGTTGTTGCTTCCTTCTATCATTTGGATTCCGGTTTATCGTTTTGTCATCCATAAGAAAAAGATAAAAGCGGAAATTGAGCGGATTAGTAACACTGTTGAATACAGGAGCCAATGCGCGACGATGGATCAAAACTATGACCAAATGCAGGCAGAAGCGGATTGGGTTTATCAAAACCAACAGTACGAATACGAAGTTGCGATATTACCGAGATATAAATTGGAATTAGAAGAATGGACACGAGCGCACAATGAGATAATTCGAGGCGTAGAGTACAATTTGCAAACGGCAAAAATGTCGCTTGATAATCTTTACACAACCACAAGAATTATTCCCCTTCAATACAGACAAATAGAAACGATTCAATACATATATGATACTATTTCAACATCAGACTTTGATGTTCGGTATGCGATAGAACTTTATGATAAGAGCGAGCAACGAAAATTAGAGGAAGCCAGATTTTATCAACAACAAGAAGCGAACCAACTTGCGAACGAACAAAATGACCTACTTTATGAGCAAAATGAAATCTCGGAAAGGGCGCGACGTGACGCCAATTTCGCGGCGCTAGTTGGTACGGTTCAGCATCACAACACAAATAAAATATTGAAAGGCAGGAGATAACAATTATTACTTATGAGGCACACGCCGTTAATCTTGAGCTTTTGGTATAAGTGAAAACAGATGATACCGTTTATATTTATTGAGCAGAGCAGACCACCAAAATCATATATAAATCCACCTGAATATATAAAGAAAAGTCTTGACTTCTTTTCCTTTATAATTTATAATACATGAAAAGTGACAAATAGTCACTAACAAGGTGTTAATATGATTTATGGTTATGCGAGGTGTTCTACCTGTGAGGCTCTACAGGATATTAACAGACAGGTCAGAGAATTAAAGCAACAAGGTGCGCAGGATGATACAATTTATAAGGAGTATATAAGTGGGGCAAAAGAGAACAGGGTTGAGCTGACCAAGCTGCTTAATGTTATAGGGGTAGGCGACACCATCGTCACTACAGAAGTTAGTAGGATTACCCGAAGCACAAAACAACTTTGCGAAATCATTGAACTTGCAAAAGTCAAACGAATTAAATTGGTGTTAGGAAATTTTGTGGTTGACTGTACTTCGGAGCTTGACCCCATGACCGAAGGAATGTTAAAAATGATGGGTGTGTTTGCCGAGCTGGAAAGGAATATGATTAGCCAGCGCGTGAAATCAGGCATGACGAACGCGGCGGCAAAAGGCAAAACCATAGGCAGACCTGTTACCACGGCAGAGGATATTCCAAGTGTGTTTTTCAAGCATTATCCGCAGTACAAAGCGGGGAGGTTGAACAAGACCGAATTGGCAAGAGTGTGTGATTTGAGTTATCCCACCGTGTTTAAATATTTGAACATTGTGGAAGGAGAAAAGTGAGGGGGGAGGGGACAAATAAACATGGTGGCTGTGATTTATGCGCGGTATAGCGACAGCAAACAAACAGAGAACAGCATTGAAGGACAATTAAAAACATGTAATGAATATGCCGAGCAAAACGGTTATATGGTACTAGGCGAATACATAGACCGCGCACAGTCGGGCAAAACAGACGATAGAATACAATTCAAAAAAATGTTAGCGGACAGTAAGAGAAAGAATTTTGATGCCATTATTGTTTATGCGATTAACAGGTTCGGCAGAAATACACGTCAATCTTTGAACAACGCAGCTGACCTAGAGGGCAATGGGGTTTCCATATTATCGGCAACTGAACCAAATGAAAGTGATCCTTCCGGAAGAATGTTTCGGACAATGATAATGGCGTATGACCAGTTTTTTTCTGATGAGCTGGCTCAAAAGGTGTCAAGAGGACATAAAACCAACGCGGAAAAGGGCTTTTCCAATGGTGGCACTACGCCACTGGGTTATAAAATTGTAGATAAACGGTATGTCCTTGATGAAGAAGCCGCCCGGATAGTCCAAGAGATTTTCACGAAGTATGCGAATGGGTGGAGCATCAATCAAATCTGCGACAGCTTGAATGAACGGCAGTTAAAAAGCGCGAAGAAAGCGGCGTTCAACAAAAACTCGTTGCACACACTGTTGAAAAATCGAAAGTATCTGGGTATTTACATCTATAATGGGGTGGAAACTCCGGGCGGCAT
>JGI994J12354_10005709_pt1 | contig 10625 bp, 5 predicted proteins | sample IntmicLarv3ML3BL_FD_12354 | JGI IMG/M metagenome (IMG submission 12354)
ACAGTAAAGGTTTTTGGATTGATATAATCTTCAAAAGCATCATCATAATAATCTCTTACAATGATATATCCGTTTACGGTACCGTTAAGATTATTGTCTGCTTTTTGCCAATTAATAGTTAACTTCGCACCGTTATTTTCACCCACTGAGGGAGCGGTTTTTTCATCAGGTATCTGGCCTTGCCTGTAATAAACACCGAAATTATTTATAATCATCTGTGTTGATTTGGAGGCCGTAAAAAGCCATCTTGCACCGCCTATGCTTATAAATCCGTCAGCATTTACCGGTCCCGAGCCTTTTCTTACTATGTCTCCGCCTTCGTTATGAAGGGTTGTTTCGGCTGTATAGTTAAAGGGAAGTATGATTTTATTCCATCCCTGTTTAAGCTTGGTAAGATAAAAGGTCATGTTGTTACTGTCGTCCTTGTCATTTTGATTGCCAAACAGTATAAGGCTGCAGTTTGTAACGTCAAGGGCGGCAATGTCGCCTATATAAACATCCGCTGTAACAAAAAGATTTCTCGCACTTGCGTAAAAATTCGGATCTCCTCCGGTTAACCCCAATCCGCCTATTCCTGTGTCAAGAGCCTGAACCGATGCAGCTTGACCGAACATTTGAATGTCATTCGGTCCCGATTTACCTTCAAGCCCTACGCCTACGGTCGTGCTCTCCTGCGAGTAAGTACTGAAAATCGGACCCCATGTGGGTGAGTTTATGGTTGTGGGAACAGTTGCCCAGTGTGTTGTCGTTGTAATTCCGAAAAGCTTTTGCAAGCCGGCCGGAGCCTCGAGTGTTGTAGAAAGCGCGCTGTTTTTTATACTTTTTACAAATTTACAGTCATCTACCCACATTGGTGTGGCAACGCCGTTTTTTCTGAACTCGACTGTTTTAATCTTAGCTAAATTTACTTCCATGGGTCCGGAACCGAAATTATATCCGGATTTACCCAAAACGTATACCGGGTCAAGTCCAAGAGTATTTCTGAGCGGGAGCGCAGCGTAAACCCACGAATTGTATGACTGGTACATATTATTTTTAAGCCAAAACGCAACAGAGGCACCTTTATCGTCGGTTAAAATTACTTGTGTATCCTTAATGCAGGCCTGAGCCTCGTCTCTGCTTGTACCCTCGGCATAAAGCCAAAAGGTGAGAAATGATTCGCCGCCCTCAAGCGGTGCGGCATCCCATTCGCCTGAGGGCTTTGAAATTATAATCTTTTCGTTTGCCGCGGCAATTTTTCCCGAAGCCGCGCCCTCTATTTTTTTACTTGTGTCAACCGAAGTNCCTGCCGTAAAGATTGCCGAACCCGTAGCATCAAAGGAAAAAACCTGAGTTTCGCTGTATCCTGTTACCTTTTCAATTCCTCCGTTTGCGGCTGCCGATGCGGTAAGAGAAAACGATACAAACACCGTTAACACAACCAAAGCCAAAATTGCCGATACCGGTTTTTTAAAGTTTTTCATTTTGCAAAAACCTCCTAAAAGTACAAGTTTACAACCTGATAATATATCTTAACGGTAATATTGTCAATACGAATATTACCAATTATGATTTATGAGACGCAAAATATAATTAATTTGTATAAATATATATAATTAATCAATCGAAATTGTGCATAAAATCACTAAAATCAAGCGAAAATAAGACAAATTTTTATGACAAATTTCAAGATTTGTTATGATAAATGCCCATCATTTTATCATAATAATCACACACGCATTTTTTGTCCGAATATCCGTTGCTGTCGCTTACCAACAGCAGGTATTCACTGTCCGCGTCCCTCCCGTTAACGCTCAGACTTACCGATATAAATTTATCCGCGTTAACAATAACCTTAAGGCTCTCAACAAGGGTTGATTTACCCTTTTGAACCGATATATCGTTGAACGTTTTCTTAAAAAGAACCTCGTTACGTTCGTTTTTAATAACACAGGCAAGTGAAAGTCCGCTTTCTTTTGTATCTGAGGTTAAATAAACTGATGGCATAAAAACCTCATTTTTAACGTATGTAAGCTTATCATACCTAAAGTTTGCGTTTATCGGACGGTATGCGTTTTTGAGCGTATAGTAGGCAAATTTAGGTTTTAGATAATAGTCAATAATGTTCGTACCGGACGAATTCGGCCACGGCTCGTTAAACTGCCATATTATGCTCCCGCAGTTTTCAAATGCCCGGCGGCGGTTTGCCTCCAAGGCGTAACGAAGACCCTCAGCCTGGATAAACTGGCTACACTTTATAAATTCGGATATTTCGTTTTTCCCGAATTCTCCGAAAATCCTGCTGTCGCGTCCGTAGGTATCCCACCATTCGCCGTGATGCCGCCAAACCGTGTGGTCGTCCATTGGAACAGGATACAATTGGTCTTCGGGCATTATTTCGCACAGCGTACTGTAATTGGCTACACCGTCAACACCAAATTCACTGTGAAGCTGACTGTCTGATTTATTGTAAAGAAAGTAATGCTCCGATGTTCCGGTATATTTCCACGGCCCGTGAACATCATGATTTTTTCCCGGCTGATCTATGTCTAAAAACTCATTTGGACCTGATGCCGAAGTCGGAAGCATAAGTATTTCACGGTTATATTTGGCTACTACATTCCGCAAAAGAGCGATGTTTTCGTCGTCAAAGGTCACCGGCACACCGTTTTGGTCGGCAAGCTCGTTTCCGCCGCTCCAGAACGCTAACGAAACATGGTTGCGTTTTGTTTTTACCGCCTCAACCGCGGTTTCCCCGCAAAGCTTCAAAAAGCCCTTGTCTTTTGACGGAACATTGCTTATTCCCGAGCTTGACTGTATAAATTCCTGCCATACAAGGAGGCCCAAACGGTCGCAGGTTTCGTAAAAAATTTCTTTTTCAATAAGGCCTCCGCCCCACACTCTGACAAGATTAATATTTGCGGCCTTCGCGCTTTCGAGCAGTCCTATATATTTTTGTTCGGACATAGCGCCGTACATCATATCGCCCGGAGCGTAATTTACGCCCTTTATGTAAATTTTCTCGCCGTTTACAACAAGGTTATACGGTAAAGAGCCTTCCTCCGCGTTTATGCACTGAACATAATCAATGGTTCGAAATCCTATTTTTGTTTTACGGCTGTCCGAAATACCGTTTTCATCTGAAACTAAAATTTCAAAGCCGTAAAGCTCCTGTTTACCGTGACCTGACGGATACCAAAGCTTTACATCATCGCACGGTAAATTTATTGAAAGCTTGTTGGCGCCCTTGTTAAGCACGGCTTTTTTAACGGTTTTCTTAATGCTTTTTTCATTGTATGAAAGATCAAATTCAAGCTTGCATTCACAAGCCGAAAAAGCGGTAAGCTCAAGCTCACAGCATATATGCCAACGCCCGTTTTCAAACACGGGCTTTTGGTACATATATTCTATTGCGGCGTTTCCGAAATCCTCTATAATAACATCGTCATATATGCCTAAATGAACCATTCTCGGACACCAGTCCCACTTATATGTAAAGCGGGCTTTTTGTGTAAAGGTTCGTTCGGTATAGCCTATCTGCCCCATTTCGTCCGGCGCACTTTCGAGCACAACACTAAGAGTTTCGGCATCTCGGTCTTCTTTTGTGAGCGTGTAAACAAATGGCGTGTACATACCTGTATGTGTTCCTATATTTTTTCCGTCAAGATAAAAATTAGCCTTATAATCCGTGCCCTTAAAGCGTAGCCGCACATTTCTGTTTTTAAGCGTATCGGGAACACAAAAATCAGTGCGGTATTCCCACCATCTGTCTTTAACCCACTCACATTCAAGACTTTGCATTCCGTAATACGGGTCTTTTATAATTCCCGCTTTTAAAAGGTCATCGTAGACCGTTCCGGGAACCTTCGCCTCAATCCATTCAAATATTTCCGAAAGCCTGCCACCCGTTTCTGCGCTGTTTTTAAGTATTGGCACGTATGGATAAAACGCGTTAAGTTTCCAGTCGGTTATTTTTTTGTAAATCATGGTAAGCTCACTTCTCCGATATAATAATTATAGAATTATCCGACAATTCCGCTTCTTTCAATGCCTTCCGAAAGTCTTTTTTGCGCAACTGCATATATAATAATCAGCGGAATAATAATCAAAAGGCATCCTGTGTTTCTGAGTACATAAAACTGAATCGGGTCAAGGCGCGAGCCATCGGCGGCGATATTTACGATGTGTCTTAAAAGCGAGGATGAGAGTGTGGTGTTTTGATAGTTTAAAATAGAAGTGTAAAAAACATCTGTCCACTGCCACGCGAAGGACAGCACAAGAATTGTAATAATCATATTCGAGGCGTTTGGCAGCATTATTTTAAAGAAGGTTCCAAAAACGCCGTATCCGTCAATATAGGCAGATTCCTCAAGCTCTTTTGGCATTCCTTTAAAAAACTGCCGCATGAGATAAATATAAAGACCGTTTTTAAGTCCCGTGGCCGTCAGTGACAGAACAATATAGGACAAAGGAGTATCTATTGCATTTATTTTAGGAAGGAACGGCAGACCGAAATATCTGAAATAAAGGTAAAGCGATGTGCTGTAAAGGTGAGGAGGTATAAGGAGAGTTAGCAGAACTCCGGCAAAAATAATCCCTTTTCCCTTAAAATTGAACCGCGCAAAACCGTAGCCTACAATGGTACATATAAGCATTTGCAAAACAGAAACCGTAAGCGACACTATAAGAGTGTTTAAAGCGCTCCTCCAGTATTCCATTAAATCCATGGCGCGCCTGAAAAAATACACATCAAAATGCTTTGGATAAAGCTTTACCGTCGGGTCGGTAAGATCCTCAACCGCCATAAAGCTTTGCATTGTTTTTGTAAAGATAGGAAACAAAATTTGAAAGCAGAGCCCGAAAATTACAATATACCAAATTGTTTTTGACAGCACTCCAATAAAGAGCTTTGTGTTAAGCTTTCTCTTAAGTATGCTTTTGCTTATCATGGCAGCACCTTCTTTCCGGCAAATAAAAATAATTATTCATGATAAAAAACAAGCCGTTTGACCACAAAGTATATAAAAGCCATAATCATCGCAATAATCGAAAGGTAAACGATAGCCATTGCGGACGCGTAGGAATAGCGCCCGGTTATCGTTTGATGAAGCACCTGCGACATTATGGGATTTGACGGCTTTGAACAGGCATCTATAATTGTGTATACTCCGTTTACCAAAATGATAGGGCTGACCATCGGAAGAGTTATTTTCCAAAAGGATTCCCATTCTGAACANCCCTCAACCTTTGCCGCCTCGTATAGACTTGCCGAAACCGACTGCAGCGCGGCGGTAAAAACAAGTATCTGCACTCCCGATGAAACAATAATGATATAAAGACGGTCGATAGACGCCACAATAAAATTGGTCAAAGCAGGATAGTAAATGATTGTTGATATTATTTGTTTTATATCAAACCGGCTTGCCGAATCGAGTGTCGCGGCGCTTATTTGAGCACCCTGCGCAAGCATTGAACGTGTTATGTCCACATTTTCAATTTGATTTATAATTCCCGCGGACAACAAAACCGGGAGGAAAAATATAACGCGTGCGGCGGCGCGCCCTTTAATTTTACTGTTGAGCATGACGGCTACAAAAAAACTGAATATAAGCACCGAAACAAAGTCGATAAGAACCGTGCGAACCGAGGCAACGGTTGTCTGGATATACCACTGGTCCTTTGTAAACAGGTTTTTAAAGTTGACAAATCCGACCCATTCGGTTTTTACCCCCTCGGTTACGTCAATACTGCTGACACTGAACCACGCTGTCTGAAAGAACATGGGTGCAAACACAAGCAAAAGCCCTATAATTGCCGGCAGGACAAAAACATATCCCCACCTGTCCCTGTTTGCGTTGAGTCCTACCGTTTTTTTCATGGCGATATCCGTCCTTTCATAAAAATCAGAGCTTGTGCAAGTTTTTTAAAAATTTACGGCCTTTTAACCGATATGTAATCTCCCGCCGGAACATCAATTCCATCAAAGCTTTGATCCTTTTCACTGTAATTCACATAAACACGGTATCCGTTTTCAAATTCGGTTACGGTTACTTCGCCTGTAATATACGAGTGGTTTTTTATAGGCGAATTTATTACCGGTCCGATTTTTTCGGAATACACCTTGTAAAGCTCTGTAACATCGTCAAACCATGTGGAATATGAAAGCGCATAAAGGTCTGAGCGGTCAGTATCAAGCAGGCTTTCATTTTCGGCATTCATAAAGCTTACATATAGAGCGCTTCCCGTTTCAGCCGATTTAAGAATGTTTCTTTTATAATCCTTGGCAAGATTGACTGCCTCTCCCGCATACGGAAGATAACCGTGGAGTGCAATCTGATAAAACGGAACCGGGCGGTCTTCGACAGAAAAGCGCGAGGCATCAAGCGGCATATTTAATATTCCGGAGGCGTATTTAAGCATATGGGCGTTTCCGCCGTCAATCAGCGCCTTTGCTTTAAGATTTGTGCCAAGCGCGTTTGTTATCATCAGCAAGGCTTTTTCGCGGTCGGTAACCTCTTTTTCATAGTAGTCACCGGAAACAGTATTACCCAGACTTTCAAGAGAAACCGAGCTTATGCCATATTTTTCAAGGCTTTTGAGACTTAACTGAAGATTTTTCACAGTATCGGCCGGACGCAAAAGATATTTGCTTGAAGCTCCGGTAAGAGATGCAAGACCTGTTGAAAAATCTATGCTCCTTTTTACGGCAAGCTGCTTGTTTATTTGTCTTGCGGTGCTTTTCTTTGGTGAAAAGCTGTCGAAAAGCTTATCCTTATATACGTAACACAGCTCTAAATCAGGATAAAAGGAATGATTATTTTCGTTAAGGTATGTAATTAAAGACTCAAATTCCTTCTTCCCTCCAAGCGCGTTAAGCGGTTCTGCTTTTGAAAAAACCGTGTTGTTTATTCCGCCGTTGCTCCAGCCCTTATATTTAAGTGAAATATTTTCAATGCCTTTTTCGGCAAGCTTTTTAAGAATATCGACCGCTTCATTATATTTTGTGAGAGGCTCGGTTTTAGTTACAGGAATACCTACAACCGTTTCTTTTTTATCAATCGCTCCCAAAAGCTCCAAAAACAGCGGAAGTGATTTTTCGTCGGTAAAACCCCCTATACTGCCGTTTTGCATAAGATAATCGCGGTATAAAAGAGCAAGGCCGGTGTATGAGGTATCTTTTCCGCTTTCAAAATAATAATTGACCTTAAAGCTTTCCTTGCTTGTCACTGCCGGAAACACATTTGTTCCGCTTGCCGTCATAAGCCCGTCATATGACAGATAATCAACAGCCTTTGGCTCAAATACAGAATAAATATTGTTATATTCCGAACTGACTCCCGAAAGGGACGCATTTACCGAAGCTAAAGCGGCACCCTTGTCAATCACACCCAAAACAGCGGTTTTTTCAGTTTTAATACCGAATATCGGCATATAAGCCTGATTTGTGTACGAGCTTTTCCTTGTCTGTGTGAGAGCAGGGTCTTCACCGTAAATTTTTTGAGAATAAAGTGCTCCGTAAGAGGTGTCTTTATTAAGATTTATTATTGCTCCCGAACCGTCGGGAACTACAAAATATCCGTCCGACGAGCGGTCCGCGGCACAAAAATACGGAAGCAACGAAACCCCTGTGAGTGAAAAGCCTTTTGTATATTTTATTTCACTGCTTATTATTTCGGCCGAAAAACAGCTGCCGTTTAAGGTGTATTCAACCGGAATTAAAAACGCCGCTTTTGGGGGAGCTTTGTCAATATATCCAAGCATCCCGTGCTCTTTGTCGGCGTCCGATGTGTCGTATCCTAAATTCTTAAACGCTTTATCAAGATTTTCAAGAATCGTTTTGCCTAAATTGGGACGTAAAATATATGCTTGGCCGTATTTTGGAAAGTCCGGATAATCTATAACAATTTCGTCAAGTGCCTTTTTGGTTGCGGTCCCTGCGTCAACAATACGGTAGCGCCCTGTGATTTTCTTTTGTTCTTCCTCCGAAAGCTTTGAAATAAGGCTGTCAAGCTCGGTTTTCCGTATAATCTGAGGGTAATTTGTTTTTACCGACACCTGACCCAAAAGATAGTTTACCTTTATTCCGTTTTTTATTTCTTTTGTTTCTATCTGCGAAAGAAGGAAGCTGTCAAAATAGCTTGTCAGCGCAATTTGCTTGTTTTCAGGGGAATAACAGTTTACTATAATTTGTGAGCCTAACTGATATCCTACCGTTTTTTCAATATTTGCCGCGTTTATCCAGTTTGGAGGGTTTGAAAAAAACTTTTCGCCGCTTTGCTTGTCGGTTATTACAAATTCGGCCGTGTTCCGGTTCATAGCAAACGAATAGCTGTCATTTTCTGTTACAGGAGTCATAAAATTTTCAAATGCTCCGGCCTGATTTTTTATTTCGTCACTTAACTCCTTTACTTCGGGAGCCTCGGTAAGATACACAGACTGATCCTCAAGCTGTTTTAAAGAACATGAGGAAAGAGACAATAAAACGATTGCCGCTATTATAAAAATTGAGCAAAGTTTACTTGTTTTCAAGTCGCAAAGGCTCCTTTCATAAATTCGTTACATTCTGTATGTAAGCTCGTTATAGCTGCTGACAATAAAAAACACAAACTGCTGTATAACGCTGTACAGCAAAAGAAAAAGAAACGAAATAATAACCATTCCCATTACAATTAAAAGCATTGTAACAAGTGTTTTTAAAAGCATGTACTGGTGTGTAATCATAGTGCCTGTAAAAACAAGAAAGAATGCCCACGCCATTGCAAGAACAATAATAAAATTATAGTAAGCGGCACTGTTTTGCGAAAGAATATTGCCAAGAAGCGTAAGCGGATTTACAAGAAGAATGACAGGTGTAAGCGCGTAGCAGGTGGCAATGTATACGTCCTTCATGCTGCCCTCGCCGTCCATAAGCGTTGTAAGGCACCAGTTTGTAATAACAAACAGCGTAAATGGCGCAATAATTGTAGCTATTTCGACAAGCACATTGTATTCCGACGGCTTGTAGCTTGTAAAAAAGTATCCGGCATACTGGCGGTTTAAAAGATAGGTAAGCACGGTTAAAAACAAAATTATTGTTGCAGAAAGAATGCTTCCGCGTTTTTCATGCTTAAGGCAGTAAAAGCTGTCAAAGGGACGAAAAATAAGCCGCAGAGAATATTTAAGCTCGCTCTTTAGCGCTGATAGCCTTTGTGTGTTCATGGTTTTTCGCCTCCCTTTCGGTTAATTAGGTCCAAAACGATTAATAGTCGCCCGCAGCCTAAGCTTTTACGGTACTTTCCGCTTCTTTTTTCTCAAAATAACTGCTGCTGCAATTACAATTACTACCGCCACAAGGGCTCCGAAAATAATATAAAACCGGTCGGCAATATAATTTGTCATATATTTTTCATATGCTTTTGACGCGTAATAGCTCTCATCCGCAAGCTTCAGATATTTGTATGATTTTTCATAATCCCCAAGATAATAGCAGCTTTTGCCGATTCCTATATAAGCAAGCCTGAGGTTTGCGTTTTGACGTATTACGCTGCTCCATTCGGAGAAAGACTGTTCATAATCACCGTCAGAATAGCATTTAGCGGCTTTGTAAATAGAGTCTCCGTATTCGGTACGCGAAAAAACAGTTACTCTTTTAAGGGCGTTGTCAAGAACATAAAGCCTGTTTCCGCAGGTGTCAATCGCAACAGGGATTGTAAAATTTCCGTCCTGATTTCCAAGGCTTCCAAAGGCGTACAATAGGTTTCCGTCAATATCATAGGTAAAAATTCTGCCTCTTTTTGAGTCAAGGCAATAATATGTTCCCGCCCCGTCAACCGTAATATCCACAAAGGTTGACGGATTTATCGCAACATCGCTGCTCTGTGCCGCACCGCTTGCGTCCGAATCTGCGTCTATGTTAAAATTCACGTCCCCTACAATGGGAATTTCACCGTATCTGTTAAGCACATCGCGTCCGGAAGCGTTCATTTTTTTAACCGCCACAACCTTATACTGGTCAAAGGTTTTTATGGCTCCGTAAAGCTCTTCAATATCGTTTGATTTAATATTCGCGTACACAAAGCCGTCGGCGTCTATTTTAAGATTTGAAAACTCGGTCGGTACAAATTTAAGAAGATAATCAGCCTGCTGTCTTGTTAAAAGCTGCTTCCATATATACGTAAAAAGGTCGAATTTTACATTTGGCGCACCCATAAAGCTCATGAATCCGCCGCTGCTGTCAAGCTCGATAAGGCCTTCGTTTATACCCTGCGCAACAACATATATTCTGTCGGACGGGTCAACACCAAGCTTAAGCGGCTTGTAAACGTAATCGTCCGGCATGGTAATTATCGACGGCTTTTCAAATATAGCGGAAGCCTCATAATTTGAAGAAAATTTGACAATTCTTGAGTTATCGGTGTCGGCAACATAAATATCGCCTGACGAAGAAACATTTATTCCCTGCGGACTGTTGAACCTTTCTTCCTTTCCGTTAAATTCAAAGCCTTCAACCGAGGCAAGGAGCTTAAAATCGAGGTCGAATACAAAAAAAGCGTTTCGTTCACTGTCAATAATGTATATTTTTTCGTCCTTTATTTCAAGGTCGGCAGGATTTTCAAACTGTCCCGCCTCCGACTGCTCACCGTAAAAAATCCTTTGAGGAATATACG
>JGI994J12354_10005710_pt1 | contig 10624 bp, 2 predicted proteins | sample IntmicLarv3ML3BL_FD_12354 | JGI IMG/M metagenome (IMG submission 12354)
TATCGCTTCCCTCTACTTCACACGACCATTTATCAGGAAATTCATGTTCCACATTATCAATCAGATCATTTTCGTAATACTCTTTTCCTCTTTGATAAATTTTATCCGGAATATACTGTTTTAATTTGCTTATTTTCCCAAAAGCCGATGTTCCATCAAAATCGTATTTCTTTGTCATAATTTTTATTGCTTTTTTCGTGTCTCAATAAATCATCATTAAGGCAAGTCCTTTTTATCAATTATTTTTGAGCCTGATGAAGTTGGTTTCACAAAGATAGATAAATTCAATAAAAATCAATAATTATCATTGCTATTTTTCGAATCATTATTTTTAATGATTTCATTTTTTATGGTTGGAATTCGTATTTTTGGCTTATCGTATGCATCAGAGGGATAAAAAAATCAACGCTTTAGGATTGTACGACTGAAGGCAGCAGAACCCGCCAACTAATCGCCTGTATATCTAATATTTACAAATCCGCAAAAACCACAGGGCTACGAATAAGTCACGATTTTAACACTCCGTTTTGCATCGCTTTGCTGAGTGGGATGGTAGGGCAAAGATAGAAATTTCGGATAAGTTTTCGATACAATTTGCATCTAATTTTTATCAAAAACTTAGAAATCCTGTTACTTACTTAGTCCCGACTTGCTCCCAACTTAGTCCCTAAGGATAGAAAAGATTTTAAATATCTTCAATAATTATCCATTCTCCAGCCTTTGTAGAACCTATATGCCTTATAATTCCTTTTTTAGTCAATTGCGATAAATGATATTTTACACTATCAGGAGTACGTTCTAACAATACCTCCAACTCCTTACGGGTTATTGTTGGTTTGAGTTTGACGGCTTCTATTATTTCGATTTGAATATTCTTGGGTGTTTCTTGGGCGTTTCTTGGGCGTTTCTTGGGCGTTTCTTGGGTGTTTCTTGGGTGTTCATCCTCATTTCTCTGGGTAGTTTCTGGGTAGTTTCTGGGTAGTTTCTGGGTAGTATTGGGGTAGTTACCCTCATCTTTTGAGGTAGCATCTGCTCCAAAACCTGCTTCAAAATATTTTTGAGAAACATTTTCAATCACTTTAAATGCTGTAACCAGAGAAAAATCAAATAAAGCTTCTCCATTTCCATTTTCAACCAACTCTTTTTGTACCCGATAGATACCACGACTGAATCGATTCACATACCCTAAAGCCTTCATTGCTTTAGCTATGAATGGATTACGATAATCACTTACATTAGGAAAGTTTTCTTTACTTACTTTCCCATACAAACCTCCCGAATTTTGTATTTCAATTCTATCATCATATTCATAGAAGAGTACCGGCGCATTTGTCTCATAATCGCGATGCATTGCCGAATTCATAAGCAGCTCACGTGTAGCCCAATACGGATATTTTGAAACAGTTTCTTCCCGAAGAACGCTCACAGGAATAGGTCGCTTCTGTGCGATACTTGTTTCTATAAAAGTATCAATCCGCACGAGCTCTTTACAAAGACTGCCATTAAACACCTGCTCATTAATTATATCTCCGGCTCTATCTTTTCCCTTAAAGCGAACATACTGAACATACGCACCATGTAAGTATCGTTCCGGATTTACGCCAAAAAGAATAATTGCTCCATTGGTCGGACAATTATATCGCAAATCATAATAACCGAGAGAAGCAAGCTGTTCTTCTATCGGACGCTTATCTTCTGCCAGAACATCTTCCGCTACTGCTTTAGGTAGAAATTCTCGCTTTATAAGATTGATATCAAGATCGGCAAGAGTGGTACCCAAACAAGGCATCGCATCAAATGTATGCACATTGGATAAACGTCTTTCTGTCAATATCTTTTCTTCCGCTTCGTTAGCGATACTTTTTCTTGGGCCGACTCGAACCCAAACTCTACCCCTGTAACGCACAGGGGGAAATTCGGAAGGCTGCACTTCAGCCACAAGCAGATCTCCTTTGTCGTAGCTGAATTTTTCAACTGTCATAAACGGCTGAGGCAAAATATTCCCATCCGTTCGGATATTGGATATTTTCAACAAAAGCCCATCATCCACCTTCAAGCCTGACAATTCCCCATTATCATAGGCACCAATTGTCAGATAACCTTTCTTTCCGCTTCCAGAGAGATCATTGGAGTAAGCACAAATTGCCTGACAGAATTTATCCATTTCAGTCTTCGATGTTGTCCTCTCAATGTTATAGCTTTCAGTATCATTGAGTAGTTGCAGTATTTCGTCTTTATTGATCATATTCTTATCTATAACAGCCCCATGCTGAATGTATTGGCATACAAAGATATGATTTTAAATTATTTATTAATAATTTTCCCTTCAAAATCACTACTCTGAATTATTGCATTAGGGGCAAATTCATGAACTAACGATTCTACAATAATTTTTTCTGAAACTGTACACGTAGGACTTAATGTTATACATATGTTACTTAACATTTCTTGCCCTATCTCCAAATCATAGAAATTAATTTTAGGAGCAATATTTTGTACTATATTATTCATCACATTATTACTTACCATACCGTAATCTAAAGACCCTATTGTATTTGGAAATATATTTAAAACAAATCGACACTCTTCTTGAAACTCCCATCTTTTATGCTTGTAAGTTCCTACATCTAACAACTTTATTTCTATTTCAGAAGTCCCATCTGACAAAGGAATTCTCTTAACACTATTTTTGACGTAATCATCAATATTATTTATATAAACTACTTTTCTGAAAAAATGATTCTCATTTTCGCAAAACGGAATAATTATATATTCTTTAGTTAAAGCCTTTTCTATTGGTAGTATTGTAAGTCCTCCGTCTTCATGGGCTAAAATATTTACACCTTTATAGTTCCCTGAAAAAACTCTGACTTTTTTAAACATATCCTTTTCCATAGAAATTCTAACACCATGCATTTCTTTTCCCGCATACATTTTCCATAAAGGAATACTTTCTTTTTCATTATATGTCCAACAAGAAACAAATGTATATTGACTTAACTTTATACCACTACTCACTAATGAAGCCTCTTCCATATCATCAACCCTATCTAACCTATTAAGGCGAATAGTTTTATTTTTAAGAATTAAAGCAAGACTCTCTATTGATGTATAATGATGTATTTTCACAAATTCTACTATTATTTATAGGTTTTACTTCATAGAAAAACAACCCAAAGTTAGTGTTTTTTTTGAGATGTACTATAAATCCAAGGGGCAAACTATCAGCGTCAGGTAATAGGTAATGAGCTAATTTCTCTTATTTACATTGCTTTTAGCAACTTGATTTGCTTGATACAAAGCTAAGTTATTTTCTTGCATTAGCAAAATTCATTCAAAGAATGTTATTCAAGTCACGCCACGTTCGTCTTTTATGTGTTTATTTTTTCCCAAACCCAGCAATGTTTACAATATAAATGTAACCTTGTAGCCTTGCTTGCTCACACCAATTTTGTGAGTAATTTGTGTTGTTTCTTGCATCTGAGTTTTGAGAATCAACGTATTCCCAAACTAAGACTTCACTTACAAACAAATCACTAAGTTGGGTAACACTGTTTTGTTCCATTGATTGTTTTAGTTGACTGCTATTAGATAGCTGCCCTATTATGCTTCCGTTATGTACAATATTATAAACAGAAAATGCTTTACCTGTTGTAGTTGTTTTATCCTCTCGTCTTATTATTACAGGGTCGTTTTTTCGTACATTAGCAGCGATTGAGGCATTTTCCGAGAAGTTGTATCCAGCATTATATCCAATGTTGTAGTTCTCTAATTTTGCTTCCTTTTCGGAATACCCAAGTTGTGCAGTATTGCCAAATGTATAGCGCTGATTATTTTCTAATGCCATTTCTCGTTGTTCTTTATAGATGTGCAAGTATTTTTTTGCACGAGTATAGGCTACGAATAACAATCTGCGTTCTTCCTCTATATCCGCCAAATCATCGGCAAGAAGCTCTCCTTCACGACGATTACTCAATGGTAAATTGGCAAAAGAAGGTGTGATTATAACTGCATCAAATTCCAATCCTTTTACCTTGTGCATTGTAGTAAGTACGATTGTTAATTTATCGTCTTGTAAAATGCGTTCCCTCTTGTGTTTATCGTAAATTTTATATACTTGTCCGCCGTCATCTCTTCCTGCAACATCTTTTACATAATCAGCCAACTCCTTCCAAGTGTGGGAAGATACATCTGAACGAATGGACTCCATATAGTTGATTACAAGTGTATATGCCACATCTAAAAGAAAACTATCCCAAGCCGTAGATTCTTGCATTTTTTTTGAAAGAAAATCCTTTATTTCTTTCAAAGTTCTATCGTTTGTCTGCTCAATAATGGTATTTGGGCGGTGATAAAGTGTTTGAATTAAAAAATATACTTCGCGTTCTCTCCACAATTCACAAACACTTTCTCCTTGTATTCTAATTCTCACATCGTTGAAAACTATTTGCTTAATTCTTGAGTATCCTCTATAAACTTCATTATTAGTGCGAAAAAACACTGCAATGGTTTTTATTTGACGATATTTATCTTGAGTTTCATTTTCTTCGTTTGCCCATTTTATTAAAGTTTGCAATTCTGAAAACCACGATTGCTGTGGATTTGCAACATTATCTGTGATAAATGTATATTCCGTTTGTGGTTCGTGTTCCATTAATAATTTCGCACTTGTTGGAAGTGTGTAGCCATCAGGAATAAATACTTTTGCCATATCAAGTATCTTTTGATAGGAACGATAGTTGGTAAACATCTGTAATTCGGTTGGTTGTAATCTTTGATATAATCTATCGTAATATGGCTGTGGAGAAAGCATCGCGGCGTATTGTTCCGGATTAAAGCGATTTCTCTGGTCTTTCGGCACTCTATCAAATCCGTAAATACTTTGATTTATGTCACCAATTGTGAAGAAACGAGAATCTGTAAAAATTTCATTGATACGGAGTAATGAATCAAGCCGTATTTGCGTAATATCCTGAAATTCATCAATAAGCACATATTTTATTTGAGGAAAGAGCATTTTAAACTCTTGAGTGTTGTTTCGCAAATAGTTCAAAAACTCACCCTCCCACCTGTTTATGTCAACCTTATCCAAGCGATTGCCCAAACAGCGTTTTGCCAATGCAGAGAATGTAAATATATGCAATTGGTGTCCCATACGACTCATCCCAAGTTTTGAGAACAAAGTATCTATTCGATTGCGAAGTTCAATCACAACAGCACGATTATATGCAAGCACTAAAATATGGTCTGGATTTATGTGTTCACGATAAATCATTCTGGCACATCGCAAAGTAAGTACGTGAGTTTTTCCTGAACCCGGACCCGCTAACACATTGATATAAGAGGTTAATGGTTGCATATAGATATTCCATTGCTCCTCATTATCTTTCATTTTTTCTTCTTCTATTTTCAATGCTTCTTCCGACAATTCGCTTAAAATTTCTGAATTTTCAGGTGCAAAGTCGCCAGCAAGTTGCAGGTATTCTTCATAACTTCTGCATTGGAAATATCTCTTTATAAAGTCGTTTTTCTGTTCGCTTTCTTGCAACAAAGAGAAAATGTTAATCGCAACAAGTCGCACTTTTTTAACCCGTTCATAATCGTTAAACTCTTTGCGAAAATCATACATCGGAGTGTTTTCTTCTAATCCTTCTTCAATAGCATTTTCTGTTGAATCCGTTGCATAAACTTCAATGCCCGTTTTCATAATAGGCGTATATTCAATGTAAGACAGCAGTTTTAAAATTGAAAGCATATCGTTGAAATATGAATATCCTTTCTCAACAAGGTGCATTTCTTGTATTGCCTCTGCCCAAGCAAATTGACCATCATGTTCTGACACAAAATTAAGCCACTCGAAACAATTTTGTTCAAGTTCATTGAGGTAATTACGCCAATTATTATCTCTTATTTCAATAATTCTTTGGGCAGTTTTATCTGGTGCAACCTGAATTCTATACTTGACTTTTGGAAGATAAGGAAAAATGCCAAACATTTTTCGACCAATTCGAGTTACAATGTCTTTTTTGAATGTTTCTGCTTTTGTTACGGCACCTTTGGGAATTTTTGGAACTATTTCTTTCCAAGGCATATACTCGACAACCTCTTTTGTGCCATCTTTTTTTTGTTTTTCCTCTTTAGTTGTACCGTAATTTACATCATCCAGTAAATGCTTGCATATTTCACCAAACTCTGTTTGGTCTATGATTCGCTCTTGATTTAATTTACAATCTTTTAATATAGAACGAAGTCCCTCAAATGCCAAATGAAGAGCGAAATGATTTTGTTGCTTCTGCACCATATACATTGCTTCACAGAAACGTCTGTTCGTAAATTTACAACGCATAGTATCATTTACTTTCAAAATATTTTGTTGTGAAAGAGAAAGCAAAGCGTTCATAATTACTGGAATTGGTAAATGCAATGTGTTTCTAATGTCTTGTATAGACACCAATGTCTGCACATTTATATTTTCAATTTTTTCAGTAAGGTATTGTAAAACTATTTTCAAGGTAGAATTATTGCCGCTGTAATTTTTAGATAGTAATTTCAAATTGAAAAATGCGGGCATTTGATAGCCAAAACGAAAATGCCCTATATGCTCTAACCAATGAAACGCAAGGCGAGAAGACACATCATCTTCCATATCTTCGCTATCTTTTTTCCAAACATCGTAAGGAACAACAACAGGTTTTTCTTTCATTGCTTCAATCGTTTGAAAGCGTTTAATGAAATTAACAATTGTATCTTTTGCTTCGGTGAGATTACTCCAACTCAATTGACTTTTTATTAGCAACTCTTTGAGCTTTTTGAAATCCTCACCGGAAACGATACACATCGCAGGAATTTGCTTACCATCTTTAAAAACTTCTTTGTACATTTCCATACTACGCCCTGCTCTCCCTACCTCTTGCAAATAATCTTCAAGCACAGAAGGCGGACTGCGGTGTATCAAAAAATGAACATTAGGTATGTCCATACCCATACCAAATGCTTTGGTAGTACAAAGAATATAAATTTTACTCTCTCTTTCTGCGTAATCAGGCGACATTCGCTCATATACTTCGTTGCGAGTTTCTGTTTCCAAACCTGCATGATAGAAATCTATATGTCCTTTGTATTGTTCTAATTTTTTGTTTAATTCTTCTGCTGTATCTTCGCATTCATGTCGCGTTCTGCAAAATACCAGCAGACAACTTTTTGTAAAGTCAATATTGTTTTCTTCAATATACGAAACGATATTTTCAAGTCGTGCTTCGTTTTCGTGCGGAGAAAATTGAAAATTTATGCCAATATGCTGTCTCACAGGGTTATAATCATCAGGATTCTGTCCAATTCTTTCTGCATCAGGCACAAAAGCTTTCAGGTCGTTTTCCACCTGTGCTGTGATAGTGGCAGAGAATAATAAAATTCGGGTATCAAATCTTTCTTTAAATTCTACACATTTCAGTATAGCATTTCTATAATCTGGACGAAAATCCATACCCCATTGAGAAACGCAGTGTGCCTCGTCGAAAATAATATATTCCAATCCACCATCTTTTTCCATTCTCTGATAGAGCAGATTAATAAAAGAACGAACTCTAAATCGTTCAGGAGTAATGTAGAGCAATGCCAACTCGCCGCTTCGTATTCTTCTATAGATCTGTTGTGTTTCTATCATTGAGCGGTCGCTACTCAAATAATCCACATTCGTAAGGAAACCTTTTTCGTGCAGCCCTTCTACTTGGTCTTGCATAAGGGCTTTCAGCGGAGAGATTACCAAAGATAATTTATGAGAATATCCTGCTCGATAAATGGCTGGCCCTTGAAACAAAACTGATTTGCCACCGCCTGTAGGAATAGAAATAATGTAATCTGATTCCCGATTGAGAATTTTAGGCAAAACATCTTTTTGATAATCGTGCAATTCGTATCCGTCAATGAAAGCATCTCTTATCATATCAATAGCAGTAGTTGTGTCTATTTCGGATTCAATTATGGTACTATTGACAAAACATTCCTTTGCTTTGTCAATAGTAGAATTATATGCATCTTCGTTTTCCCATAACACGAATGGCTCTTTTGATAGTATATTGTAGTCGTCAAAATATGGATCGAGTATGTAAAACTTTGATTGTTTGCTATTTGCTAATGCTAACGAGCAATAGTGTCGGAATATAGGTATTGCACCCTCAATACATTGTTGGGCTGTTACTTGTAGTCTATTTGCACCATCAACTTCGTCTTCACTATCTTTTATCTGGTCGTCTTTGAACGGCAATTTGTCCCAAACTAACAAATATCTGTCAATGTCCATATTATCCCAAACGAAGCAGAAAGGTTTATCGGTACGAAACGAGCCAATTTCATCAATAAATTGCTGTTTGCTTATGATTATTAAACCATTACTGTGACTGCCGACATATTCTATTTTGCGAAAACTTGTACCTTCTGAAGGCACAAAATATCCTTTCGAGTGGGCATAATTACACAATGCCTCTTGTTCGTTAAGATCGTTCACTACATAAATTATTGGCAATTCAACATTTTGGGAATGTACTTTGTCTAATAGTTGCCATTGATATGCCCAATATTTACATCTATTGGTAGAGTTTGCCATTACACGCTGTTCGGATGACTTAAATTGTCTGCTGTCTTTAGTACAGGCCAATGAAAGATTGCTATCGCTATCATCTCCTTCCAAATTCCATTGGATATATGTCGGTGCTACATTTTCAAAATGTGCTAAAAACACATTTCTATATTTACCATATTCGTAGTTTTGATAAGCAATGAAATCACCCTCTCCTTGTCGTTCAACCCACACATTTGCAGCATATTCCGATTTTTTAATTCCTAATTTTTTCAATTCATCATCACGGAGCAGGGCATAGTTTGTTGAAGCCATTTGCAATGGTAATTTGCTTTTGCATTGAATCAGGTCGGCAAATGTAAACTTGCCTAATTGTGCTTTATGCACTCTGTCATACATCTCTGTCCCAATGATATAGATGTGTTTGTATTTGTTTTTTCGAATATCTTTATTTTCAAACAAATCAACATCAATGCAATCAACATTACTTTTACTTTCACAGCATATTTCTTCAAGAATATTGTCAGTAATGGTTACTTTGTTAGCACTTCCATTATCGGCTCGTAAATACTTGGGAATGTTTGCACTAATAGGAGTTTGCGAAACATCGCAGAAACGCGATAAATAAGTTTTAAGAAAAATCTTGTCAGCAGACAAATTTTCGATTTTCGATTTGTCAACGGTCAAAAATTGAGCATCTGTCGAAGTTGGAAACTGTATATTAACCTCTTGTGCAATGCGCGACCATAAATTTTTTGGTGCAATTACAAGTGCTCTTTCTTTTTTAGGCAGTTCAGAAATGCCGTTTAACTGTATTTGTAATTCGTTTGATAGAGGTCGTAATTCTTGAAAAAATTGTTCATCGTTATTAGCGCTATCTGTAAAAAATCTCTCAAAATATGATTTTTGCAGTGCTAACAATGTTGAATTCAATGAATCGGGAAGAAAATTTTGCAGTTCATCGCACAAGTCTTTGTTTCGCGATAATCTGAAAAGTTGATTCCAAAATAAACGGTTTGTTTGCTCTGTGTCTTCTTTGGCGTTGTGTTTTGCACACAAAGAATAAGCATAACGACACGGGTTTAGAAGTATTTCAATTTCTAATGTATCCCAAACGAATGCTTTTGTCGTGATTTCTTTTTTCTCTAAAATAGTCAAATCCCATTGTTTGATATTATGCCCTACGACTATTTTGGCTTTATTCAGATTTCGTTTCAACGAGTTTAGTTGTTCTTCACCACTGTAATCTCTTGTGTTTCCTTCGGTGTGGAATGCAAACTCTCTAATTGCGTCGCCATCTGATTCTAAATCGAATACTAAATACGATACTTCAGATTTTTGTTTATCCCATAATTCGCCGATAATAATATTATATAATTCAGTATTTTCAAAATGTTTTACAACCATTTCAAGACGAAGTGATTCGGGAAACATTCTAACAATTTGTACTTGGGTATTGCTATCAGCCGTTACTATTGCTTTTGCCAATGCTTCAATGGAAAACTTCGGTAGTATTTCATCGTTTTCAACATCTATCAATGGCAAAAATAGAGTTATAAACTCAAACAATAACTCGGTTTTTTGAGTTTCGATCCATTTAACAAAATTGTCCCAATTCTCAATAGATTCAATATAACTATCGTTTTGTGTAGTAAGCCACAAAAGGCATCTTATTTCATCGGAGAGCGTTGCATTACCGTCAAACAAAGAAACGAAATCGTTGCCGAATATCTCTCGTAAAAATATGAGGGTTTCGATATTTTGTGTGATTTGCTTATCATAAATATGTTTGATACCATTTATGCCTATGCGTTGCAATTGGGGCGTAATAGAATCTGTTTGTCCGTTTGTGCTACATAAGTTGATATGAGAACGCAGAGTTTCGTATTGTGCAGATATATCTACAGCCATTTCAAAAAGGCGGCATATTATGTTCCAATCAATATTTTCTTGAAATAAAATTTGTTCTGCCAAACACTCTACGATTTTCTTTATTTGAGGAGAAGGAGAATCTGTGGGAATGCCTTCTGAGTTATATAAAAACAATTC
>JGI994J12354_10005711_pt1 | contig 10623 bp, 7 predicted proteins | sample IntmicLarv3ML3BL_FD_12354 | JGI IMG/M metagenome (IMG submission 12354)
CAGGAATAGACAAGGAAATCGTGGCGGAGGCCACGGAGGGTCTGGGTGAAAATATAGTCGGCGGCCGGGTGGTGCCCCACAGGTATCTATATAACTGGTATAATGATACATATGAGAATCGTGATGATCAGTTTTTGGGCGAGGAACTGCTATCCGAAATGATGGCGGCGTTTTTGGACATTCAAATATATTTCGGCTATCCGTGCGACATAGAGTTTGCTGTCAGGAATACCGTTTTATATATTTTACAGGCCCGGCCGATTACAAAAATCAACTATTCTGAAATACAGGACCAATGGACGACGGCTGATTTTAAGGACGGCGGAGTCTCCGCGACCGTATGCTATCCTTTTATGTGGAGCCTTTACGAATACATATGGAACATCGCCTTCAGGGACTATTTGAACAAAGCGGTTCTGGTTCATAAAAAGCATCTGCAAAAGTTGGGTGATATGTTTTTCGGCCGGCCGTATTGGAATCTCACCAAGGCAAAGCTGGGCATGGCCAAGGTGATAGGCTACAAGGAAAAAGAATTCGACCATGAACTGGGTGTGAAGATAACCTATGAAGGCGATGGCGTTACAACCAGGATAAGCCTTGCTTCGATACTCAATGTGTTAAGGATATTGAGTATCAATAGAAAAATGACCTCGGCCAGATTAAAAACCAACCGGGGCCTTCAAAATGAACTTTTGAAGGCTTATGAGGAACAGCTTGTCCAAAAAGAGGCTGAAATCGCTCCGGCTGAATTTGAAAAAACATGGCAAGGGCTGGTGTTTGATGCGTATCTGAAAAGCGAGGGCACATATTTCTCGCAAATTTTTGTGAATACGATTGGGCAGCCCATTTACAAAAGCAGCCTTAAAAAATATGTGTCCGAATCGGGCTACTTAAACCTGATTACCGGACTGCATGACATTTCTCATCTCAGACCCTTCAATGACCTTTGGGGCATCAGCAGAAAAATCAGGAATGACGGGGAAGCGCTTGATTTTTGGAAGAATGCTTCCTTGGAAGAAATCAAAAAAGAATACGAGGGGCAAGCTCCAAAGTATTGTATTCCCGAGCTTGCGGTTCACATTAAAACATTCGGATATCACTCCGATAAAGAGCTGGACGTCACCTATCCCCACTATTCGGAGGAACCGTTGCCGGTCATTTCCGCTTTGAAGGAGGCGGTTTTGCTGAGTGATGAAAACAGTCCGATTCTTAATCAGAAAAAACAAGGAGCCGGCTATACAAAAGAGCTTTCGGAACTGGCCGGGCGTGTGGGGCCGTTTGCCTATAAGCGGCTTGCTAAAAAGATTGAAGAAATGAGAAAAATGCTGTGGTGGCGGGAGGAATTCAGAGACATATCAACAAAATACTATTATCTGATACGCCTGTACACAGTAAGGCTGGCACAGCATTACGCGGAGCGGGGCATACTGGACGGCAGCGCCGATATCTGGTATTTGAAGATAGAGGATATCAGAAGCTTTATGAATCACGCTATTGACGGCTGCCGGCTGAAAGAGATCATCGAAAAAAACAAGAAATATTACCGCTCTTTCCGAAATTATATCAGTGAAAATGAAATCGGGCATGTCTTTGACCATAAAGCCGCCCAGCTGTCCGGCGGTGAGTTAAAGGGCGTAGGCTGCAATAACGGCATTGTGACCGGCGTGGCCCGGGTTGTGAATGATTTTGACGAAATGGATAAAATTCAGGCCGGGGATATTTTGATTACAAAGTATACCGACACGGGGTGGACAAGCAAATTTGCCGTCCTGAAGGGAATTGTCACCGAATACGGCGGAACACTTTGCCACAGCGCCATTGTATCAAGGGAATACGGCATCCCCTGCATCGTAAGCGCGGCGGACGTTACCAAAAAAATCAAGGACGGCAGCATCATAACAATAAACGGCACGACCGGGTCAATCAAAATTGTGAAAGAACAGCAGGTGTGAGAATGTGTATAGGCAAGTACAATAAATCCGTTATCGTTACCTATATCGGCGTGAGTGCTGCGGTCGCCGGGTGCTATCTGGCGATTGTGAAAAATGCATCCCGCTATGCGGTTTTATGCTTGATTATAGCCGGTCTGTGCGATTTGTTTGACGGAGTTTTCGCAAGAATGTGCAAAAGAGATGAGGAAGAAAAGGCCTTCGGCGTGCAAATTGATTCTCTGGCCGATATGGTAAGCTTTGTTTTTCTTCCCATATGTATTTGCTATTCTCTGGGGCTTAATCAATGGTACCATGTTGTTATCTTTGCCGTGTATACCCTGGCGGTCATTATCAGGCTTGCTTTTTTCAACATAACTGTTGACGGAAAAAGCAATGAACCGGTAACGTATTACCGCGGTCTGCCGGTGACCTATGCGGCCCTCGTGCTGTCCTTTGTCTGGGTGGTGTCCCTTGTTGTCAGCGAAGGTGTCTTTAAGGCGCTGTACGCAGCTGTCATGGTATTGCTTTCCGGGCTGTTTATCCTTGATGTAAAAGTGCCGAAGCCCAAGGGCCTGTTTTATGTGCTGTTCCCGCTGTTGGCAATCGCACTTATATTTGTAATCATTTTTGTGAGGGTGTAAATGGGGATTACCGTTTTTGACAGGGAAAACAAAACAAGCTATGAGGAAAAACAATACGGCGGAAAAAAGCTTATGTTCCTGTATAATACCATACCGGGGAGAGCTGTTCTGCGGTTTTTTACATCAAAGGCTTATTCCGCCCGGAACGCAAAAGCCAACAGCAAAAAGAGCTCTGCCAAAAAAATAAAATCCTTTGTCAAACGATATCAAATCCATATGAGTGATTTTGAAGACAGGGAATACGATTCGTTTACTGATTTTTTCGTCCGGAAAACAAAAGACGGACAAAGGCCCGTCAGCCGGAACGCCAAAGACCTGATTTCGGTGGCCGATTCAAAGCTGCTGGCCTATACAATAGACTGTGATTTGAAGATGAAAATTAAAAACAGCGTGTATACGGCCGATGAATTATTACGGGATAACGGGCTGGCTGAAGCATATAAAAACGGAATGTGCCTGGTGTTCAGATTGTCCGTGGACGATTGCCACCGATACATGTTTTTGGATGACGGAGAATTACTGCAAACAAAGGGAATAGAGGGTGTACTCCATACGGTGACTCCCATCGCGGCCAAAAAATACAAAGCGTTCAGTGAAAATTACCGTGTTTGCTCGCTGCTGTTAACCGAAAACTTCGGAGAGGTTGTGCAGATTGAGGTAGGCGCCTTACTGGTCGGGAAAATCAATAACCATCCGGTTAAAAGCTTCAAACGCGGCGATGAAAAGGGCTGGTTTGAACTTGGCGGTTCTACGGTGATTCTGCTTTTTAAGGAAAACTGTATACGGCTGGACAGCGATATTACCGGTTATTCAAACCGGGGCATAGAAACAAGGGTAAAAGCCGGCGAAAAGATAGGAGTGAGCCTATGCTGAAGCGATGGGGCATTTATTGTAAAGAAATGTATCCTCTGATTCCCAGAGTTCTTCTGGGAATCATGCTCTTCTTTGAAATATATTTTCTGGTGTTGCTGACCAACGGTAAAACTGAATTTAATATCGGCATAAGTGAATTCGTCGGCGGATTTACAGTCTTCGGCTTTTTGCTGTTGCTTAGAATCGCCGATGATTTCAAGGATTACAAAACGGATTTGAAGCTGTTCCCCAAAAGACCTCTTCCCTCCGGCCGGGTGACAAAGAAAGACCTGACAGCGCTTCTTGTCATTGATGTGGCCGCCCTGCTGGTTCTCAACATTGTGTTCATGAACAATATCTTTTATTTTCTTTTTTTAATGCTCTACGGAACACTCATGTCGCTTTGGTTTTTCAACCGGAAAATCATTCAAAAAAGTCTGCCTCTGGCGCTGATTACGCACAACCCTATTCAATTGATTGTCAATCTGTATGCCATTTCTTTTACCTGTATCAAATACGGGGTGCCGCTGATAAGCTACGCCAATATTCTGGTTCTGTTCTCGCTCTATTTTGACGGTCTGGTGTGGGAAATCGGCAGAAAAATCAGAGCGCCGGGAACTGAAACCGAATATACCACCTATTCAAAAATATTCGGTTATAAAAAACCGGTGTATTTCATCATGGCGGTTATGCTTGTTGATCTGGTGACCAGCAGCTTGATGGTCATGGAGCTGTTCAAGCCTGCGGTCATCGGCACCGTCCTCGGATATGTCTGGTTTTTCCTGGGATGTCTGAGGTTCTTAAAGAATCCGGTGAAGCACAAAATACAGCCTTTGATGGAACGGTATCTGTATGTAACCGAGCTTTATATTGTGGTTTTGATTGTCTCTTATTTAGGGGCTGCTATGCAACCTGTGAAATTTTAATAAATTTCACAGGTTGCATAAAATGGCTTTTTAAAGCCATTTTCGCGGTCAAAAACAATCGAATGCTTGTTTTTGACCGCGTGCAGACCGTAATCAGGGAATGCTTTGGACGGACATTGGCCGTCCAAAGTGCAAGGGGTTTAAGCATTTTTGCTAAAAATCCTTGCACGTTGCAACCTTTGAAATACGCAGGAACCACGTAGTGGTGCGGATTTCAAAGGTTGCAAAGTATTCCCTATTTAGTTTTTAAGGTATAGGAGCGTGGCTGCGTGAGCGTGATTATAAAGGGCCTTTCAGATAAAGGCGCTGAAAGAATAGGCGCGAAGGCGGCCAATCTGGTGAAGCTGTCGGGGCTTGTGAATGTCCCCGGCTTTTTCTGTATACCCGGCAGCTTTTTTGATTCTGTTTTGAGCGGCCGTAAAATTCTTATCCGGGAGATACTGGAAGCCGTCAATTTTGAAGAGGCGGAGAGTGTCGGCAAGGCAAGCAGGCAAATCAAAGAGATTTTGGCCGGAATTCACCTTCCGGAGGACTTCAAAACGGAGCTGTCGGACTATCTTCATACACATTTTAAAGATACAAAAAGCTTCAGCGTAAGATCCTCGTCCATGCTTGAGGACGGTGAAGCGCACAGCTTTGCGGGGCAGTTTGACACCTATTTGAACGTAGGCTTGACAGAACTGGCAGGCGCGATTTTAAAGTGTTTTGCCTCGCTTTATTCTGAAAACGCTTTGAAGTACGCGCATATAAGCGGAATCCGTTTGACCGATTGCAGGATGAGCGTGATTGTTCAGGAAATGGTTGACGCCGACATCTCCGGCGTTATCTTCACGTCAAATCCCCAGGGTCTGCTGAATGAAGCAGTGATTACAAACGGAAGAGGAACCGGTAATCTTGTTGTAGAGGATAAGGTGCCGGTGACAACATATTATTACAATAAAACGGATGAAAAAACGTATTACGAGACAAACGGGCAGTCTCCGGTTTTACCGAATGAATTCGTTAAAAAGCTTATGGATATTTCTTCTGAGCTCTGCCGGGCTTTCGGAAAACAGCTTGACATTGAGTATGCCGTAAAAGCGGATGAGATTTATATTTTGCAGGCGAGACCGATTACCACTCTTGACGATAGTAAGCTGACGGTTTTGGACAACAGCAATATTGTGGAAAGCTATCCCGGCATTTCCTTACCCCTCACATACTCCTTCATAAAGGAAGCGTACAAGGGGGTGTTTAAAAACGCCGCGTATATCGTTACGGGCAGCCATACGACTACAAACCGCTGTGACGGGGTTTTTGAGAATATGCTGGGGTTTGTGAACGGAAGGGTGTATTACAAACTCAGCAATTGGTACACTCTGATAAAGCTGCTGCCCATGAGCAAAAAAATAATACCGGTTTGGCAGGATATGATGGGGGTACAAAACAAAGAGCTTTGCTATACCGAGGTTAACATCTCTTTTTTGCAAACAATCAGGACGTATATCAGCTTTATATTCGCGTTTTTAGGCACACCGAAAAGAATGCGAAGGCTTGACCGTGACTTTGAAGCCGTAAGCCGGCACTTTCATCAAAGGTACAATGAACATCTAAGCGGTGATGAATTGGCCGCTCTTTACGGTCAGCTTAGGGAAAAGCTGTTTGATAAATGGGGTATCACGCTGTTAAACGATACCTATGCCTTTGTTTTTACCGGGCTGCTTAAAAGCGTGTTCAGGAAATCCGGGCTCGAAAACTATGAAGAAGAAACAATCAAATACATCTCCGGAATTTCAAACATTGAAAGCATGAAGCCTGTCAGAGAATTGATACGCATAGCCGGGCTGGTTTTAAAAGAGGGCAGGACAGAGGCGTTAAAAGCGCTTGATACGGATGCCACGGTTGTCAATTTTTTGAATCAGCCGGGAGCCATCCAAGCGGAGATCAGGCGTTATATGGAAGCGTACGGTGACCGTTCATTGGAAGAGCTGAAGCTTGAATCAAAGACCTTTAGAGTAGCGCCGGTTCTTTTAATCGGAAAAATTCTTGAATACACGGAAGACCCGGTGAGACTTGAAAAAATGGCGGCGTCTTTTGAGGGAGGCATGGCGCCGGATATTTCCAAACAGTTTGGGCTCTTTAAAAGAAAATATATTAAATTCCTGAGCAAAAGGGCTATCTCCGGAATCAGCAGCAGAGAAACCTCAAGGCTGAACAGAAGCCGTATTTATGGCATGATAAGAAGCATTTTCATGAGCCTTGCCGATGTTTTCAAGCGGGAGGGCCTGATAGACGACGCGGCGGATATCTTCTATTTGGAAACAGACGAAATTTTCGGCCTCGTTGGCGGCAAAGCTATTGATTTGAAAAAAATAATACAAGCCAGAAAAAAGGAATTTGCTCTGTTTGATAAGCTTCCGGCGTATTCAAGGTTGATTTTTGCGGGAGACGAATGGAACAAACGCCACAAAAACGTCAATTCAGCAGATGTTTCAGCAGATTTTGATACAATCACCGGTACTCCCTGCTCCGGCGGGATTGTAACAGGCGAGGTCGCGGTTATCAACACCCCCGGCGATGCCCGGAATGTCAAGGACAAAATACTGGTGACAAAAATGACGGATCCCGGCTGGGTGTTTCTTTTGACGGCGGCCAAAGGTGTAATTGCCGAGAAGGGCTCGCTGCTGTCACATACCGCTATCATTTCAAGGGAACTTAACATACCGGCCATCGTTGGGGTGACGGACGCGGCAAGGCTTTTGAAAGACGGGGACATCATTACAATGGACGGAAACAACGGTGTTATTGAGAGAGTGGGCTGACATATGTACAGGATAATAGAGTTTAAAAACGAAGAAAAACATATAAATGACTTCCTGCTTTTGCCGAAGCTTTTGTATGACGAGAAAACCTTTACTCAGGACGAGGCCGGAGAAAGAAAAATCATAGAGGAAACGCATGTGCTGAACAAATATTTCAAGCAGCATAAATTCCTTGCGTATGACAGGTCGGAGACGGTGTGTGGCCGATGCATCGTTACGGTATATGACGGTGAGAAGGAAGCGTACATTGGGTATTTTGAATGTATTGAGGACGATGAATGCGCCGCACTTCTGTTCGAAAAAGCGGAGGAGTGTGTACGTGAGGCAGGGCTTACAAGCATAACCGGGCCGGTAGATTCGAGCTTCTGGATAAAGTACAGGCTGAAAGCAAACGGATTTGACAGGAAGCCGTACGTGGGAGAACCGTATAACAAGCCTTATTATGAAAAAATGTTCCGGGACAACGGATATACAGTTTTAGAAAATTGGGTATCCAATATATATAAAAAAATCCCGCTGGTTTATAAGGGGGAAACCGTATATAAAGAGAGGCTCAATGCGGCGAAGGCCAATCAATATAAGATAGTATCCCCAAGCCCGAAGGCTTTTGACGAAACGCTGGATATCATTTACGGGCTTATCAGCGAAACCTTCAAGGAATTCGTTACTTTCAAAAAAATTGACAGAGAAGATTTCAGAGAAATTTTTAAAAATTACAGATACATATTGGATTATCACTTTGTCAAAATCGCTTATTTCCATGAAGAGCCGGTGGCTTTTTCCATTCTGCTTCCCGATTATCAGAATCTGTTGTACGGCCAATTGACCGCCTGTAAAAAAATCAGAATACTTCTAAAAAAAATCAGGAGCGGGAATTACGTGAGCCTGTATATGGGCGTCAAAAAAGAGCATCGGGGACTGGGGAAAGCCCTGGCACAGAAAATTATCCGAAACACGTATGTCAGGCGTTCCGGCTGTATAGGCGCGCTGATTACCGAAGGGAAAATAACGGAAAATTACGGTCAGGAACAGCTCAGCGATAAAATCCGGTATGTATTATTCAAAAAGGAGATGTAACGGCGATGAGTCACATAACAATCCATGAGGCGCTCAGTGACGCTTCGGAAAAATGGGGCGGCCGGAATTTCATTTATACCAGAACCGGAAATAAATTCGCGGCCAGAACCTTTGAAAATACAGTGTGTGATGTCCGGGCTCTGGCGGAAGGTTTATTGAGCCTCGGACTGGCAGACAAGCATATCATGATTTACGGTGAAAACTCATATGAATGGATCCTTTCGGATTTGGCCGTGATGGGGTATGTCGGTGTGGCTGTCGCCGTAAATAAGGAATGGAAGGAGCATGACCTGGAAAATACAATCAATATCGCGGATGTTGCATGCGTCATCTATTCAAATACAAAACAAGATATCATAGAAAAAATAAAGAAAAAATTTGATATAATATATATTGCCATGCAGGACGATTTGCCGCTTCTGCTTGAAAAGGGTTATGAATTACTGAACCAAAAAGAAAAAAAAGAAGACTTCAAAATGAAAAGCACGGATGAAATGTGCAAAATCATATTTACATCGGGAACAACAGCCGCCTCAAAAGCCGTTATGCTGCCGGGCAGAAGCTTGTTTTTCGGGTTTGAAAGCCTGCACAGAAGGGCGCAAATGAACCCGGAGGATAGGGTGTATTTATTTTTGCCCCTCAGCCATACCTACGGCGGAATTTATAATCTTCTGGCTTGCTTACATTTTGGTATGGCGCTTTATCTATGCTCCGATACAGACAAAATAGTGGGAGAATTGCAAATGGTGAAACCGACGATTTTTTGCGCGGTGCCCCTCATCTATGAGCGAATATACGCGATGCTGGGGGAAGAGCTGATAAAAGAAGCGCAGACAAATCAAAATGAATCCGCGATACAAAAGGTCAAAGGACTGTTTGGGGGCCATATCAAATATCTGTTTTGCGGCGGCGCAAGGCATACTCCAACCATCAGAAAATTCTATAAGGATATCGGCTTTTGTATGCTGGAGGCGTATGCTCTGACGGAAACCGCGTCTTCTCTGTCGATTGAATATCCGGACAGCGAAAGCGTAACCTCCGCCGGAACGGTTTTTGAAGATGTTGAAGTGAAAATTCTGGATCCGGATGAAAACGGACAGGGGGAGATATTGGTCAGAGGCGAAAACGTCGCTTTGGGATATTATAAAAACGAAGAGGAAACCCAAAAGGCATTTGGCAAGGACGGTTATTTCCATACGGGGGATATCGGGTATACCGATGAAAACAATCAGTTGTTTTTCGTCGGGCGCAAGAAAAGAGTCATTGTATTCAGCAACGGCGAAAATATCTACCCTGACGAAATAGAGGAATTGATTATGGAAGACGGGAAAATCAGAAAAGCCAAGGTGTTTGAAAAAAACAACAAGCTGGTTGCCGAGCTATATGTAGAAGCCGGTACAGACGCGGCGAAAATCATGGAGAACGTTAATCAGCGATTGCCTTCCCATAAGCAAATTGAAGATTTTGATGTGATAATAGACTCTGTAGACACGCGCATAAAATAAAGCATCAAAAGGCGACTGCTTTTCAGCGGGCGGTGTGATATGCTGAAAAAAGAAAAACATATTTGAAAGGCATGGTTTTTAATGAAAAATTTATCAGAATATGCAGAAAAAGCAATAAAAGAAGATGAAAGAAAAAAAGCAGGCAAAGGGAAGGTTGATAAAGTGTTGCTGCTTATTTTTTCCGCATCCATACTGATTCAAATTTCAGCTTTTTTTGTAACAGCTCTTGTTTTTGATTCAGATACGAGTTTTTTGTTGTTGATTTATTTCAAATACATTGCTTTTGCAGTGCCTCCCATAGGGATTTCGCTATTAACATCCATTTTGACAGTACGTCTTTATATAAAAAAAAGTTTATTTCAATATAGCAATGGAGACATCTTTAAAAACTGTTTGATTTCCTGGCTAATAATGACTTTCATAGGACTGGTCGGAATACTTGTGGCTCTTTTTATATCTTCGGGAGGAGATATGGCACTGTTCTTTGTTCTTTCCCTTTTCGCGTCAATAGCACCGCCGTTGTTTTGCGGTATTGCTGCGGGGGGATTGGCATTGGGAACTACAGTGTATATGGGTATTATTTCAAAAAAATAAACGCTTGTTAACACATATCTTGGGGAGGCGTTTTGAATGAAAGTCAAATCGCAGGTAATACCGTCATTTGCCATCGCTTTGGCGACAACACTGGTTCTTTTTGCGTTGAGCTTGGTGTTGGAGCATTATATATACATGGGAAATGTGTCCGCACAGGCGGAACACGTGGAGGTTGCCGAAAAACGAACAAGCGGGGAGCAGCATTATATTTCTTTTGCCTTTCCCGATGGCTCGGTAAAAGAGTTTGCGGCGGGCAGACCCGGCGGAGATGAATTTTCCGACGCTATAAACGAAGG
>JGI994J12354_10005712_pt1 | contig 10623 bp, 5 predicted proteins | sample IntmicLarv3ML3BL_FD_12354 | JGI IMG/M metagenome (IMG submission 12354)
AATCCTCCCATATAGTCATACACCGTAAACGGTCGCACTTTAAAATCAAAATCATTCACACTCATATTATCGTCTATATCCGCTTGGTCGTAGAAATCAATCGTTACACTTGGATATCTACCATCTCCATTATTAATATAGTAATACTCTTCGGCATGTAAAGTCAGATAAGCTGTCGTACTTGGCTGCCCCGCAAGAAACATAAAAACTCCATAGTTGCCATGGCCTTGCTCTATATGCCCTTTTACATAGTTTGTGATGTTTAAGTGCATTCCATCATCGCTTGTTTTGACCTTTGCCACTGATGTACATGTACTATTATTCATCGCTACATCTATTGTATTATATCTTGCACTTGTCAGCTCATATGCTGTTGTTAGTGTACATCCCTGCACTTCCACCTCGCCACTCTTATCTTTTATTGGCATATGCAAAGTCGCATTCTTTATATACTTTCCTCTTACTCCATATGTATCAAATGTACTATCTTGTAAACGATATAAACTGTAACTATCTCCAAATCTTGTCCCACTTGATGTATTTGGATTATCTCCCAAATACGCATAACCATGATATTGGACACTTGATGGTAACCACCATCCTAATTGCTCCAAATCTGATAATGGAATATATCCTAGTGTATCATTCGCAAAATTATGTACTACACTTACTGTTTGTCCCAAATGTGCATATGTCCATATATTATTGATTTGAGTATTGATTCTTGCTTCTATTCTCATTGGGAAGTTCCCACTATCAAAGAAACTCGCATCAAAACTATAACTCATTACTCCTCCTGTATAACTAACACTTACTATGCTTGTATTCCCCTCACTATCCTCCAACACTGGTTGCGCTATTGTAAAAAGAGGAACATTTCCACTATGATACAAAGTGGCATTATTCCCCGCAAAACTAAGTGTTCCTCCCTCTACTTCTACATCAAATGAAATCGTATTAACGCTAGGCGAAGTCATAATGATTTCTTGAATCACTGTTCCCGCCGCTACTTGATACTCCAACTGTCTTCCATCTAGTGCATATGTAATCGTATTTCCTGCCACAAGCGTTTCCGCTGTCTGTGTTGCTTGTGGAAATAGTTTCACACTAACCCCACTCTTTACAAACTCTATTCCATCTACTGTTGCATCACTTCCAAAATAACTACTTATATTATTTGTCACATTCTCATAAATTGGATTACTTACCGCAAATAATGATACTCCTCTATTTGTCTGTAACACAATATCCATCTCAATCGGATAATACTTCCCATCCTTCTCATAATTAATTGGGCTTCCCTGACTAATCACGATTCGTTTTAAGTTTGGATCTTCTTCGCTAATAAAAAGGCTTGCATACTCATCCAAGCCCTCTAAAAATATAAATCTTTCTTCTTCATTATAATTATTCTCATCCACATTCAATTCTGGTAGATTATATTCTAAAAAGCGCTCTTCTTTCAATCCTTCGCTTCCAATGTTTATCTTCTGATTTTCTCTTAAATCTTGATTGTAGTACTCCCCTACTTCATTTCTTTCTAGCCTTATTATCTTCTCATTTGCGCTTACTACATATTGTCCACTCTGCAATACTAAAACCATTACTCCTATAATAATACTAACTTTCTTTATGATACTTTTGATATAACTCATTTAACCTTCCCTCCATCTCCTCTGCATACTCTTCTAATTCTTCTAACTTCTCTATACTCTCTTCAAAATTTGAGCGACTCATTAATTCCCCTATCTCTTCTAATTTCTCTCCATATTCCTTATATTCTATTAAAAAAGTGCGGATATCTTCCGCATTTCCTGTATATTGATAATTTTGAAATTTCTTTGCCAAGCCTAAGAACTCTTCTATCCACTCTTCACTACAAATGTCACTTCTATCATATAAATCAAACAATAATTGTTCATCCATCTTCATTTCATCTAATAATTTTTGTTCGATGTTCTTCTCTGGTATCCTTACTTCTTCTTCCTTTTTTCCTCTTCCACATTGAAAAAATAGTAATAGTAATATCACTATAACTATAACACCACTTATTATCTTTGTGGCTTTCCTTCTATCCATCTTTTTCTCCTAATTTTTTTTGTTTCTACATATCTTATTTCTCCTAAATATTACCAGTTCTTACTCTTTTTTTCAAGTTTTTTATCTCAATTTGTGAAAAATTCTAATGATACAAATGTCATTTTAAAAATTCAAAGCTTGTTTTCTTTACTCGCTTTTTTCTACTTTCCACTCAATAATTAATACTGCTACCAGTAATAATATCCCACCTATAATCATATTAATGCTTACCTTCTCCTGCAAGATCAGCACGGAACATAATACCCCAAAAATAGCTTCCATTGTTAAAATCAAAGAGGCAACAGATGCCTTTACTAACTTCTGTCCATAAGCCTGTAAAAAACACGCAATACCGCTACTTACAATCCCACAATACAGAACACCAAGCCAACCACCCTCTGCCACCTTTTCGCCTAGCACCAGCATAGCAATACCGGATATTACACCCATTGTAAGTGTTTGAATTGCCGTTAAAGAAAGCGCATCATTTAACTCACCCATTTTTTCTAAGAAAATAATATGCAATGCAAAACAAAACGCACAAATAATAATAAGTGTATCTCCTATTTGAATTTGATAACCATCCTTTAAATTCAATATACCCAAACCAATCAAAGCAATAAACGCAGCCATAAAAACTCTTGAATTTAATTTCACTTTAAATAGTAAACGCACCAAAAAAGGAGTAAAGATAACATACAATGTTGTTAAAAATGCTGTATTTGATGGCGTAGAATAATCCTGTCCATAGGTTTGAAATGCAAACCCCGCAAACATTAAAACTCCACCAAAAATTCCACTTAACAATAACTTACGATTACACCACCATTTTCTTTTACATGACAATATGGTAAACAAAATGCCCGCCGTTAATCCTCGCATAGCTAACAAGCCAAACGGAGTCCAACCATTATCCAAAGTATTTTGCACTGCTACAAAACCAAATCCCCATAAAAATGTCGCTAATAAAAGAGCCAATTTCCCCTTTGTTTCTGAACTCATATTTTCACCACCAGACTTATGCATTTTATCACAGCAACCCTTGTTTTTCCACCACTGACAAATCCACCAGTTTATGATAAGGTATTATTAAAGAAAGAGAGAATTTTCAATGAAATCAGGAAGCATTATGATTGCTCCAAGCTATCAACATCAAGCACTCATTCAAAAATTGTTGGCAGACAAAGATGTTATAACCAATATTACACTACAACCCCTTTCTGTTTTTCTAAAAACCTCTTCCACCAAAGAAGAAGACTATTTTTCTTGTGCAAAGGAATTATCTAAACTCATCCCTTCATTAAATATCCTTTCACCTTATCTCAATCATCCTCTATTTATTGAAGAAATCATAACATTCCATAATTACTTTTCTTGTTTTCAAATCTCTATTGATTCTTTGCCAGAAGAGAATGAAATCGAAAAAGAAATAAAGTTCATTCTCCATCATTTAAAGGATTTCAAAACGACACAAATACAACAATTTTCTTATACAAATCAACTCAAAAATCTTGAAAATGTTTATTTATCAGAATATTTCATTTCTGATATTTTACAATATCGTATCACTCAAATATTATTGCAAAAAGGAGTAAACTTACTCCCTCTATCACATCAAAAAATAAGTCATTTAGAAATCTATAAAGCGCGTAACCAAAGAATTGAAGTAGAAGGAATCGCCCAATATCTTATCCAAAATAGTAGTAATTTAAAAACAACACTACTTGTCTATACAGATCCTTCTTATCAAACTCTTTTACAACAAGTATTAACAAGATACCAAATACCCTTTCAATTTCAATCAAATAATTCATCTTCTCTTGTTATTAACCAATTTCTTCATTTACTAGATTTCATTTCAGAATTTAGCACAGAAAGTCTAATTAATATTCTAGAGAATCATTGTCTACCACTTAAGCACCCACAAGCATTTTGCGAGTATGTAAGCTATTTTTCACTTTCTCCTCATGACATTCTAAATGGAGAAAGTATATATGAGCCTGAACAATTCATAAGCTTTAATAAGTCCCATCAAAATGCCCTAAAACAAATGATAGAAACGGCACTAAAAGATTTAGATGATTGTTCCCACTTTCTAAAAAAAGCATCTTATCTGCATCAGAAAAATGATATTACTGAAACTTGTCATTTCTTATATTCCTTTTTAGCACAAGAAACAACACACTTAGAAGAAGAAGATATTTTCCAACAATTATCTGGCTTTTTAGAAGATAGCCTTATTCTTTTACAAGACAGTGAAAATCCACAAATTCATTTGAAACATTTTTTACTACAAATGCAAACACAAAAAAACAATCCTCTTTCTGGACTAACACTCACTCCTATACAATCATTCCTATTAGACGATTATGAAACTATTTTCCTTCTCGGTACTAGTAGTGACTATTTTCCAGCTATTCCTGTCTTTCAAGGAATTATTGATGAAACATATTTAGCTAAAATACCAAGTTTCCCAAATGCAGAAACTCGCTACCATCAATACACAAAACAATTAAATCGCATCTTCTCTTGTAGTAAGCAACTCATCATTTCTTATAGCTATGGAGATTATAATGGAAAGAGTAAAGAGCTTTCTTTTGAAATAGAAGAATTCGCCTCATCACAACAAGTTGAAATCAAAGAAATACCAATCATTGAAAATAATCCCTATTCCTTCTCTAAAGAAACACTTTCAGAAGAAATATCACAAAAATTATTCTTTAATAAACAAAGTTTACATGGATCTGTTTCTTCTTTTGAAACTTATTTCAAGTGCCCTTATTCCTATTTTTTAAAACATGGATTGCACCTATACAATGAAGCTTATCCTGAAATTGATGTTAGCTATTTGGGGACACTCATGCATTGTATTATGGAGAACTTAATTACTAAAAAAGGGAAGCAATATGCTACGACTTCCAAAAAAGAAATTCAGCAAGAAGTACAAAGTCTTTTTTCACCCATCCAATCTTTTTTTAAAGGACATGACAATTTATTAGAAATTACGATTATAAAAATAACTGCGCTATTATATCAATCGTTTCAATTCCTGCAAGAGCTAGAAAATCATAGTAATTTTGTTCCGATACACTCAGAATTAGAATTTTCCTATACAATCCCTATTGATGGCTTTGAAATTCAACTAAAAGGCTATATTGATCGCATTGATGAATACGATAAGTATTTCCGCATCCTTGATTTAAAAAGTAGTCCCCATTCTTTAAGCGAAACAAAAGTTCTTGCTGGATTACAGTTACAATTATTGACTTATGCATGGGTTTATCAACAACTATCCAATAAGGAATTAATGGGCGTTTATTATTTTTCTTTCACAAGTGGTAATATTCCCACAGATGCTTATCATATTTCAAGAAGACCAAAAAACTTACAATATCTTAACGAGTCCACTTACTTTGATTTATTTGTTGAACAGCGAAAACTCTCTGGTTGGACATTTGATGATCCGCTTATTTTAGATGATAATGCCAAACACACAAAAGGACTCTATATTAACAAAAATGGAGATGTTGCTGTACGCTCTGGTAATTATGACACTTTAAAAACAGAACAATTTATTCATGAAATTTATGCCTATTTAACACAAGAACTATGGTCTGGCAATATTTCTGCAAGCCCTATTGAAGGCGCTTGTACTTATTGCGATTATCATGCTATTTGTCAATTTAAAGGGCGAGAAGAAGTACCTACACCAAAGTTAGATATCAATACTTTTCGAAAGGAAAAAGAAGTATGAAATGGAATCCCCAACAAGAAAGAGCCATTAACACGATTAACAAGAACATTGTTGTTTCCGCAAGTGCTGGTGCAGGAAAAACAACTGTTTTAGTTGCGCGCTTAATGAAACGCATTCAAGAGGACAAAATTCCAGTAAACCAGATTCTTGCGATGACCTTTACAGAAGCCGCTGCTAGTGAAATGAAAAAAAGACTTTTAAAATCTTTGAACACTTCCGTGCAAACAAAAGAAGACCCTTTCCTGCGCCAACAATTAGCGCTCATTCCAAATGCACAAATTTCAACCATCCATTCCTTTTGCCTTCAAATCATAAAAAAATATTATTATTTAATCCATTTGGATCCAGAAGCAACTAGAAATATACTTGATGAATCACAAATTGCACTTTTTCAAAAAACCGCCTTAGACAAAACGATTCAAGAAGCTTATCAAAAAAATGATGAGAACTTTATTCTTCTAATGGATTTGTTAAGTGAGCGAGTCCTTCATGATACGCCTTTAAGAGATGCCATTTTAGAGATTTCTAAGATTGCAAATAATTCCTTAGATACTCAAGAGTGGTTTGAAACAACTGCCTCTTACTATACAAAATACCCTTCTATTAAAGAACTTCCTTCCCCCATTTTATATTACTTCTTTGATGATTTAAGTGTACAAACCGAATTATATCTTGAGGCTATATCTAATTTATGTCATTATGCTTCCTCTTGGGATGACCAAGCCTTATTTGATTCTTTTTCTACTTTCTACCATAAATGCAATGAATTACGCACCTACTTAACACAACAAGATTACCAAAGTTTCATCAATCATCTAAAATCTATTTTTGATTTCGACTTCCCACGAAGCCCTATCAAAAATGACCAACACTATACAAAATTAAAGAAATTAGCTACAAGCTATTATGATACCCTGTTACAAAATTCATTAAACGAGCAAGATTTCTTAGACGATATTGCCACCCTAGAAAAACCGATTAAAGAATTACTTTCATTAACAAAACAATATCTTCACAGCTATCAAGACCTCAAATCAAAAAATCAGTCCATTGACTATAATGATATGGAACATTTTGCTTATCAAATTCTATCTAGCAACAATCAAGGTATTGCAAAAATATATCAAAAACAATTTATCGATATTTATGTCGATGAGTTTCAAGATACCAATGAAACCCAAAATTCAATTATTGAGCTAATCAGTAGTGGACACAATGTTTTCCGAGTTGGTGATGTCAAGCAATCCATTTACCGTTTTAGAGGGGCAAAACCCTCCATCATGCGTTCCCTAATACAAGAGGCAGAACAAAACGAAATTATCTATCTCAATCATAACTATCGCTCTAAAGAAAGCATTGTAGAATTCAATAATCAACTCTTTCAACAATTGATGAATTTAGAAGGAACCTCCGATTGTTATAATAAAGATGATAATGTACAGATAGGCGTTCCTCATCAAAGTGAGAACTGTCAAAGCATTGAATTTATTCTTTTGGATAGGGATTCTATTTTAGATAAAAGCGATACTTTAGATGCTAAGGATAATGATCTCCGCGCTCAATTTATCGCTTCAAAAATTATTGAGCTTTATCAGAAAGACGACTCAAAGAAATGGAGTGATTATGTTGTTTTAGTACGCAATCACCAATTAAAAATCAATCTTAAAAAAGCATTTGAAAATACAAACATTCCACATTTCATCTCTATGCCAAGTGGATTTTATGAATCAAATAGTGTTCAAACCATCTTATCTTTTCTAAAATTACTCATGAATCCCCATGACAATATTTCTATGATTGCTGTTTTAAAGCATTTATACCATATTTCAAATGAAGAACTATCTCATCTTTTCTTCACAAAAAACAAAAACCTTAGTTATTATACTCATCTATCCAAATTAAATCATCCTCTGATCAATACACTTGAAACATTCACAAACCAATCTCTATTACTCACTGAGCTACTAACAAGCGTTTATGAAATCAAGCAATATTATAGTATGCACTGCAATAAACAAGAGCGCACAAACCTTGATCTTCTATACGAAAAAGCCAGTAACTTCCAAAAGAAACATGGCGGCATTTTAGCCTTTTTAAACTACATTTCAAAAATTGAGAATGAACAGACTGCTGAAGCAAACTCCATTGGTGCTGGTGATGATGTCGTGCGTGTTATGACGGTTCATCAATCCAAAGGTTTAGAGTTTCCAACAGTCTTTTTCTGGAGTACTTCTCAACAAAGAATTCATGAGGAAAAAAATAATATTGTCGTAGATGAATCCTTAGGAATTGGTATAAATTCTATTCTGTTACCCTATCGTATTAATCGAAATAATCTATTTCGCTCCACCATTCTTCATAAAGCGACCAAAGAAGAGCTAGAAGAACAAATTCGTTTACTATATGTTGCACTAACTAGAGCAAAAAACCACATGATTATTGTGGATACTTACAAAGAACTAGATGATACCAGCTTAAGCTATGCAGGTCTTTTCAAGAAAATTGGTTATTCCGGCTGGTTGCGTAAAACAAAAGCTCATATCGATTCTTCTCTTTTAAATTTTCAAGTTATTGATGTTATCCAAGAAACCATACTTCCAAAAGAAACTTCTGTGCAATACGACTTACCTGTCTTCCAAAACCAAAGCTTAGAAACTAATTTTATCTCTCCTTCAAAAACAGAATTATATTATCGCAAGAAAGAATTAGATATTTCTCAACAAGAAGGAAAACACATTGGAACGCATATTCATCATATCATTGAAAATTTGCCAAGTGATCATTGGTCAGAAAAGCTCATTCGTGAAATCCAAGAAGACATCAACACTTATTGGATAGAGTCTTTAATGAATTTCTACCATTCTGAGCAATATACACAAATGAAACAGATGCATATTCAAAAAGAACTTCCTTTTATCGTAAAGGAAAACCAGCAGATTATTCATGGGTATATGGATATGGTCGCAGTCAATGACCAAGATTGTATCTTGATAGATTTCAAAACGGATGCTATTGAAGAAGCTTCTGACTTAGTAAAAATTTATCAACCACAAATACAACTTTATAAAAGAGCCTTAGAAAAAATGTATCCGAATCATAATATAACTACTATGATTTACAGTTTTTCACTAAAAGAATTCATTGTCATTTAAAAGGGATCTTAATTGAAGTTTCAGCCTCACCAAAAAGGTGTGGCTTTTTAGTATCAATAGATTGCCACAAAACACACTTATTTTCACACACTGCCCTCCCTGCTAAATATACTATTAAGTATATCCATCCCATTCTCTTTATAACGGCCTCAACATCACATCTTCCCCAGCCCTCTAACTAATTCCCTCTCTCATCATACACCCAACGATACCCCTCTCCACTCACTGTTATAATGCAATTTGAAAATCCTGCACTCTCCAATTTTCTTCGTATCGTTTTAATATGAATATCAATTTTCCTAATTCCTCCCTTCCCCTCCCATATCCTCTCAATCATCTCTTCTCTTCCAGATATCTGCCCTTCTTTCTCAATCAATATTGTCATAATCTCTATCTCTTTCCTTGTCAAAATAACCCCCATTCCATTCATCATTAATTCATTCCCATTTATATATGTAGATACTTTCTGGCTTTGTTGCGCTATTAAGCGCTCTATATATACTCTATTAACTGCATTCGCTTTACTACACTCAATAATCAAATCTACTTCGCTTTTTAAAGCTTCCATCTCTATGTCTTCATCAGCTTTTCCTATTATTAGTGCAGTCTGTATGTATCCATTAATCTTTCTAACTACTTCTAAAAGTTGAATTCCATCAAGTGGCGCAAGATTGAAGTCTGCCAGTACCAATCTACATTCATTCTTTTTCTTTGTGATTTCACCTATTGCATCATAAAAATTGTCACAATGAATAGTTTTAAACTCTTCTAACATTTCCTCTATTCTTTTTCTAATTTTCTCATCTTCACTGACTATTATCGCTATCATCTACTTGTACTCTCCTTCCTCCTTAGTCTAAAAATACTGACTCTTTGCTCAGTATAAAATGGCAACATATTAAATCACTTTTTACGTGCCATCTTTGATGCTAATAGAAAAATAGGTTGGATCAATAAACTCCAACCTATTTTCATCTAATTGAAATTTAAACCCCTTGATAGAAGTTATTCAATTCCTTCTACTTCTTCTTCATTTTTTCTTTTTTTCATTAAGAAAGTTGATACTCCTGCAGACATTGCTAATAATCCAATCCATGGCAAAATGCTTTCTCCCATCCCTGTACCCGGTACATTTGGCATTGGAGTGGTAGGGGTTGGTGGTGGACTCAAAGGTAGTCCTACTGGATTCTCTACTTCATTTGTATCGCTTCCATCTATCACAGCTTTATTCGTTATCTTACTTACTGTCACTCCTGTATTTACTCTCACTGTTAAACTTACAAACTGCTCTGTATGGGCTGGAGTTACCATTGACCATGATACTTGGCTTCCTGTTAATGTACCTCCATTACTTGCACTTACAAATGTTGTTCCTGTTGGTATCGCATCTGTTATATTGATTGTTTTTGATGCTCCTGTATCATTTCCATAATAAATACGATACGTGATTGTTTGTCCCTCTAATACCGAATCTCCTGCTGCTCCAACTACTCCATTTATTTGATACACTTCTTTTCGATTATTCAGTGTTATTCCTACTGGATTCTCTACTTCATTTGTATCGCTTCCATCTATCACAGCTTTATTCGTTATCTTACTTACTGTCACTCCTGTATTTACTCTCACTGTTAAACTTAC
>JGI994J12354_10005713_pt1 | contig 10622 bp, 15 predicted proteins | sample IntmicLarv3ML3BL_FD_12354 | JGI IMG/M metagenome (IMG submission 12354)
TATAGCTTTGGATGAGGGCGGCCATTTCACCGACCACGGATATATTGTATCCGGCAGGGATAGCTTTATCGAGTGCTATAACGGCGACAGGGAGAATATTCCCGACGAATACATTGTCACAACAGCGCCGGAGGCGGATGAGCTCACCAAAGATGAAAAACTGGATATGACTACCGACCTTGCTTTTGACCTTGACGAGTTTTTCCGGCAGAAAGACCCGCAGTATGCCGCCGCTCATCCAGACGCCCACGCCAGTAAAGAACTGATTGCCGATTTGCTCCTGGAAGGAAAAACGGCGGCGATTAAGGACCGGCTGGCGGAAATGGCACAGACGCCGGAGGACGAACTTTCTTCCCATATCGGCAGTTATGAGCAGGCAACAGGATATGAGGCGTATCTTGATACCGATGTTCCCGCCATCCGTAAAAAGCTGGAGCAGGCCCAGGAGAAAGAAGAAACGCTTATCCGGCCGGACGATTTCTTGACGGGTGAACGGGTTGAAACGCCGCGGGGGAGCTTTTCCTTTACAACAATGACGCGGGAGCAGATGGAGTCTGTTGGATTTGGATTTCATCACAGCTCGGATGATGGCCTCTATCATATCATGGGTGACGGCGAGCGCGCCTTTGCGGTTTTGAGCGACGATGCCCGAACCTATGAGATTTATCAGCTAAAAGATATTGCCGACAGGCGGGATTATGCCTTTGAGCCTCTTGACCGCCTCCATGAGCACGGGCATAAAGTGGACATACAAAACTACGACAAGGTATATTCCGGCGTCATGCGCCCAAATGAGAATCTTGAAAGCATCTATACTCGCTTCAATGTTGACAGGCCGGAGGATTTCAAGGGCCACTCCCTTTCCATGTCGGATGTTGTTGTGATTCAGCAGAACGGTAAGGAGGAGGCGCATTACTGCGATACCTTAGGCTTTGCGGAAGTGCCGGAGTTTTTTGAGCCGGAGAACTATCTGAAAAACGCTGAAATGGCTATGGAAGATGATTTCGGCATGATTGACGGTATTGTAAACAACGGCGCAAAAGACACTACGCCTCCTGGTGGGGAGGAGAAATCCTCTATCCGTGAACGGCTGGCGGATGCAAAACGGGAGTGTTCGGAGCGGAAACCGTCCGATGTGAAGAAACCTGAAAGAAACTCACCGGAGCAGGATTTATGAGCAAAAGCGGAAAATGGAAAATTGAATGGGCCTTCTTCCTGGGCGCAAACGGCAGGCGGCAATATAACCGTGTCTGTAAAGGGTGTGTGCATGACTGCAAGCAGAGTTTTAGAGCGGATTTGATTGCGTGTCCGAGGTACAAGCGTAAGGATGTAAAAATACCCCCTGTTAAGGGTGGAAAAGCGGCAAAATAATCCTCTGTATCGGCTTTGAATGAAGTGGGTAATACCATTTCCCTTGTGTGTCGCCTTTGTCACAGGCACAGGGGAAAAGGTGGGTTTTCAACCTTTTACAGCATGAGAAACGGGAGCGTATTCATTGGTGTATTCCAATGGTTACGCTCCCGCTATTTTTTTGTTTGTTATGGGCAGCGGGGAGCATGTGATACTCTCAGCTTTGTTTAGGTTCAACTTCTCTTAGCAATTCTTCTGCTGATATTCCATACAGTTTTGCTATTGCAATCAAATTACTCGTACTTGGGTCAGATGTTCCGTTTTCCCATTTTGATACAGCTTGTCTGCTAACCCCTAATGTTTCAGCTACGAACTCTTGTGTCATTTTACACTTTGTACGGTGTTCCTTCAATACATTACCGAGAGATTCTCTTGATACAGCTTTTTCTTGGCGCACAACTTTTGATTTTGTATATTTTAAGAGTGCACGAATAATCAGGGTAATTAGAGTTACAAGCACACTTAATGCAATGATATTGACAACAATCATAATTCCAGTTATTTGCATATTTATCGACTCCCTTTTTCTGATGCGTCAAGATTATCATGTGCATTTGCTTTTGTATACTTCAATAGTGCGCGAGCGATAAGGACAGTTAAGCCGCCAAACACGAGAAATGCGATTCCACCTAATACGGTCACAATGATATTCATTTCGTTTACCTCCTTGTTTTGATGGCTTAATTTTAGCAAAAACAAAGAGGTTGCTCTACCAACTACAACGCTATTATTGGTTGCATTTCAGTTGCAAGTGAAAAATGTCACAAATATCCGTCATTTCATGTTCAAAAGAACTCTATGTTTCTGTGGCGGCAGGGTTTCCATTAAGAGTCAATTTTCTGATAGAAATCTTGATTTTTTGTAAAAGACAATGGCAAGAATGACACAAAAAGCAATACAGATGGCAAAAGGTATCGCATAAACAAGGGCTACTTCTGCGGGTGCACTATACCCTTTATACTCAATACCGTACAGCATATCACAATATCTAAAAGAAACAATAGCACACATAATATTTGAGAGGACAATAGCGAACGCTGAAAAGACACAAGACATCACAAAATATTTCTTCATAGCAGTATCCTCCTTCGAATGCATTCCCACCATTTTTACATTCATTATTCACAGATAAATATATCGGCAAGGCTTTTGTATGCCGTCCCCCAAAGATTGCGATTTTGCAAATTCATACTAAAAAATGCCAGGTATCCAAATTGCCATGAACATGCCCGATGCAAAGGAAACAACATTTGCGGATACCGCATAAAGAATCAGTTTGGGTTTTGATGCATCATTTTTAAGACATATTGCATAAAGCAATGATTCCGCAACGATTACTGCAATTTCGAGCAGAATATAGAAAAATACAAACGCAAACATACCCATATAGAAATTTATAATGTTCAAAGCCAAATTGAGAGCAATTTGCGTAATGATATTCGTTACAGAAATAAACTTGAAAACCCTTTTCCCACGAAGGCCGAACAGCCACGCAATTCCGAGTTCAATGGCTATTGTCAGAATTATGCGGATAACAAGCGAAACAATCTCCTTAGTGTAATTGTAGGTTTTCGATAGCGTTATTTCTTTTTGCAATGCCAAGCTATCGCTTTGCTCTGCGATTTCTGCGCTGAAATAGCTATCAAAGGCGTATCGTTCGTAAATTTCACTGGCAATGAATGCATCAGATTCAGGAAAGTATAATAATACCTTAAATTCTTGCGGTGGATAATATGTCCAACTGAACCTATTAGTTTCAGAGCAATCTTCGAAGAATTGCAGAAAATAGAAACCGTCATTATCTTCGTAGTTAACAAACCTCTGATAGATTTGAAATTCATCTTGTCCATCTTTGTAATGGGAACTATATGGGTTGTTTTCATCGAAAGCCGAAAACGGGCCTGTGGATTTTGTAGAGGAGAGCAATGTTGCGAAATATAACTCTCCGTCAAGTCCTTTGAAATCAATGACAACGGATGGCTTGGGTCCCGCATCTGCCTGTGCGTTTATGGGTAGGAAAATGCTTACTATAATAACACATACGATTGTTAACCCCATTTTTTTCATTGTCTATCACCTCTTTGCAATATAATTCCAACTGGAACGCGCCCATCTACTTTTTCTATGTCTTATTTTTCGTTGCGTTTTTTAAGTTCAGCAAGTATAAATCCCCCCATAACAGCAATCGCCGCTACCGAACCTAAATCGGCATTTATACTTCCTCCTATTGCACCACCAATAACACCCGCCGCAATAGTAGCGATTATAGCTATAACGACCATTTTTCTATCTCCTCAACTTTATTATTCAACGCTCGTTTTTGATTATTCCAAAATCAACGAACCTAGAGACTCCGCATTTTCACTATCTTTGAATCCTATCGTTAGGAAACCCTCCTGTTATTGTTTATCAATAGTTTTCTAATCTTATTTCCATAATGAGTAAAAACACTAATGTTGAGCCATAAAAATTAAAATAATTATTTGTGATAGAGCAACCAATAAAGGGATTGCCGAAACAAGCAGTATCCACTTATTCTTTTTGGCAATCCCTAACACCAAAATGACTACTCCGATAATTAGCGCAGCAAAAATTTGCAATATTGACATATTATCATCCCCTTGTTTTTAGTTATTCCAAAATCATCGAACCTGGAGACTCCGTATTTTCGCTATCTTTGAACCCTATCGTTATGGGAAACTCTCCTATTTCCGTTTGCCCATCAACAGCATACAGGGGAATAAATCGGGCAATCACGACTTGCCCGACAGGTGCATTATCCCAAATTTCTTGATTTCTTGCTGTGATAGCCAATAATTCATCCGGACTATTTGGTAAGTCTCCGTTCAAATCCGAGGTGTAAACATAACCCTCCACTCCATCAAGCGATTCAGCTAAAACTAAATCAGGTTCTTTATTAGGAGAGGGAGCATACATTGCAGAGCCGTATGTCTGTCCGCTTTCGTTAGTTTCATAAATATGGTCGGGGTCGAAACGATTATTGTCCTTTGCACCAATAGCAAACCCGTTTAACATTAGCACCCCAATAGTCAAACATATTACTGCAAATGAACCTACTATTATTTTTTTCATTACAAATACCTCCCGTTTGTTATTAAAATACCATTTTTCTTATTATTCAACCGAGACTGCCATTTTTATAAGCTCATCAACAGGGCATTTGCCGTTTATTAGGAAACCGTATCCGTAAACACTGAAACTCTGAAAATTATAGTTTCAACTTCGCCACTATCAAAATTGAAGTAGGCAACATAAGTATATTCCCCCAGTTCATGCGGTAATTCAAAGGTATTGTCAGTTACAGACACCTCAATGGGTTCGCTTCCAGATATGCACATTAATAATTTTATTGTGTTAGGCTGCTTATCAAATTCAAATTGAGCCATATTTTGTGTCATGTTTTCGCTACTGCTACCAAGTGGATTTAATATTGACAAAGGGAAAAGCTCTGATGCCAAGTCTACCAAACTATCAATTTCTTTTATTTCCCCCGCCAGTGTCTTAAATTCACATCCAATCGAATCAGCTCCAACAGTCGATATACGGCGCAATGCTCCGCCGTTTTCGATATATTCTCTTTCAGTTTCTTCGCCCATTTCTACCGAAAGCCCATAAGCCACCAGACGATATATTCCTGTTGGTAATATACCATATTTATCAATGTAGTAAGTTTTCTTATGTTCTTCACCATTTTGGATAATAAGACCAATGCCATTAAGCGCCCAATTTCCCGAAGTAGTAGGAATATCACGCCACGCTCCATCCAACAGCACTTGTAAGCTGTAATCCTCTCCATACAACCATTCTGAACCACTATTGTTTGTTATAGTAACAGATACAGTTTCACTGCCCCATGCCTCCAAAGCAATGTCGACGCCATTCGGTGGGGCTAAATTCTCTGTTACAGGTTGCAACAACATATTGTTCCAACCGTTTTCATCTTGAGAAAGGAAGTAAGCACAAGGAAAAACAGTGAACGAAGAGTAATCGGTTTCATCAGTCCACGGATTGTTTTGCTCAAGTTTTTCAAAATCGAAATCAAAATCATAAACTACTCCATCTTGAGAAATCCAGTAGCCATTAGACCACGCGGCAAATATGCTGGTGCCATCTGTAGAACCAATCTCAAAACCATAAATAGGTAGGGTTATGTCCTCTAAAGACCAGCTTTTTGCCTCGGTGATTTTTGCAATATCCAGTTCTTCCAAAATGCCCTGTATTGTTTTACTGTCATAAACATGAGAACAGGTAGTCGTTTCTCCATTGTAGTTGTAAAGAGTTAAAGCGCTTGTATTTGGCGATGCTCCAGACATGAGACCGTTTGAAGTCGTTTTGCTACAAGATGTCATGCAAAGCATTAGCATCATACAACAAAATGTTGCGATACAAATAATTAAGTTTTTTCTATTTTTTTGCACACCATTTGCTCCTCTCATGTTTATACAGTTATATAATAAAACGGTTTTCTTCATTGTTTGCACCTCACTTTATTCAACCGAGACAGCTATTTTCATAAGCTCATCAATAGGACATTCGCCACTTATTAGGAAACTGTATCCGTTCATATCCCAAACAATAGAACTATCAATACCAGCTTCCTGTGATTCAAATATCTGATATATAATGCTCCCATGTGTTTCTGTTCGATAAGTTACCTTTTCGTTGTTTACCGATATTGAGCCAATCCCTGTAACATAGGTGAATACAATCTCGTTGCCATCAGCATTTGAATATATGAATTGACTAATGCCATCCTGCGTGATTGTTTCGATATTCTTATATCCCTCTGGTAGATACTGCGGCACCCATGTGCTCACGGGAGATACATTATCTGTTTCTGGATTTGCTGCAAATTTAGTAAACTGCTCAAACCATTGAACGATTACATCGACCACCGCAGCTCTGACTGTTGGAATAGACATCATTGTTCCAAATATCAGACATACACACATCACTATTGCAACGGCGTGTTTCAATACAGGGTTCTTGGCAATATTCATGCGTTTAAATTTTCGTCTGATTTTATCGGTGCTTTCGATTAGTTCATCGTCAATTAAGCTGATAGCGTCGATGATTAGTTCCTGTTTCATAATGAAAAACCCTCCTTCTCCAAATGAATTTTGAGGCCGAGCCGAGTTCGATGCAACATGCTTTTGACTTTCGATTCGCTCATGTCAAAGCACGCTGCTATCTCACGAATGGAATCCATGAAATAGTATCTGCTTACAAATGTATGGCAAGCATCTTCGGAAATAGTGTGAAGATACGCATTGATGGCGCTGCCTAATTCTTGCAATTCATATTCCATTGCTGGGGTATTACCCGTCGGCACACAATCGCCCAATTCTGAAAAAGACAGAGCATATTCGCTGCCATAGCGTTTCTTACTATTTCGTTTTCTGAAAAAATCAATAGCCGTCTGCCTGGTGATTTTACCCAGATAGGTAGATAGAATATTCGGTCTATGCGGCGGCATAGAGTTCCAGGCTTTCATGTATGTGTCATTTACGGTCTCCGCACTATCTTCTAAATCCGCAAGGGTGTTATAGGCAATCTTCATAAGATACCTGTCATACTTGATTTGGGTTTCACGAATTGCGTTCTCGTCCCGTTGCCAATACAAGGAAACAATCATTTCATCTTCCATTCTCGCACCTCCCTTCACTTTATATATCCCGTAATTTTTGCGGATTCGTTGCATCGGAAAAGAAAATATTTTTTTGCACGTCCAATGTTTTGTATCTTACCACAATAAACAAGCTCCACACCCTGACAGAAAAATGTCCGAGGTATGGAGCTTGGCAGGAAATGCCCCAAAGTTTTACTCGTTCCTTGCTTTCAGGTGGAGCCCCATCATCACGACAAAGCCGAGCCCTCCGATAACATAATACCATATCACATCTTCGTTCCCGAAAATGTACGCAAAGAATCCGAACACAAACACCTAAAATGCCGACAGTAATTTATTAGTCAGTTATTGGAAACAGAACCGAGAAGAAACTCCCTTGTTTTTGGGTTTCTTCGTCGTCGGCAATATCAGAAATGTTTTGATTCATCTGGTCAATAATGATATCTTCAATATCAATTCCAACACCAGTCACATCGATTGTATTTCTCGAACTCATGGGGTATGAGGAAATTACCAATATTTCTCCGGTTGACATATCAATACTGCCCTCAGATATTATATTACCATCTGCGTTAAAGCCCTGAAACGATAATACAGCACCTTCTTTGTTACCGTAGCTCCACACAATACTCTCGTTTCCACGCAAGGTAATTGTCGAGGCAGGGATGCCCTCGCTATCTCCGAGTGTGATAGTACCCTTTGACACTTCTATTTTCACCCTGTCGAATTTCTCAAAGAGTTGAACATCAAACGTGAGCGTTCCGCTGTTGATTTCGGCAGCGTGGGCTATCAGTGTTAATCCAGTAAACGCAAATTCAAGTTTGTTATCGTCACTTTTTTGCAAAGCGGGGAACAATCCGATCAGCAAAGCAAAAACGATTAAGAACGAGCAGGTTATTGCCAAAGGCTTCTTTCTAAGATATTCTCTGGGCGCCCGCTCTGGGGAAGTGGTGATGCGTTCAAGTATTTTATCTGCTTGCTTCTGCCCAGGTGACAGGGCATCGAAAACATTGTTAATATGCACATTAGTCATGTTAATGATAACCTCCAATATCAATTTTTAGGCGTTCACGCCCTTTGGATAGCTGTGTTCGTATCGTGCTCTCATTCCGACCGAGGAGCGCCGACATTTCTTTTACAGAATAACCTTCAAAGTAGAATAGGTACAGAATCTCTCTGTATTTGTGGGGCAGTTTCAACAGTTCATCCATCAGCTCTCTGTAGTCATCCTTGCTGTCCTCGATATTTGCTGTTTCCAACAATTCATCTATGTTAATCGAACGGAAACGCCACCATAAGAGCCGGAAGATATCTCGACAATAATTTTGCGACGTCACTATAAACCATGCCTTTTCATGCTCGGTGTCACGAAAAATCTTTTTTGATTTCAGATATTTTAGGAAAACAGTTTGAACGGCATCCTCCGCTTCTTCAACGCTTTTTAATTGCATCAGGCATATGCGATAAATCCGCTTTACATTTCGCTCATAAAGTTCCAAAAACTCTTTATCCGTACGCAATAAAGAATCTTTGTCCATCGATTCACCACCCCTCTATATACTAACACGAATGAAAACAGGTAAATGTCTTATGTTCTGTTTATTTTTTTGAGATTATTGTTCAACTCCACTTTTGAATAGGCATAGATTAGCTCCATACCTTGACACAAATCTGTCCGAGGTATGGAGCCTAATGGGAAATGCTCCAAAGGTATTACTCGTTTCGTGCTTTCAGGTGGAGCCCCATCATCACGACAAAACCGAGCCCTCCGATAACATAGAACCATATCATATCTTCGTTCCCGAAAATGTACGCAAAGAATCCGAACACAAACGCCCAAAATGCCGATAGCAGTATTCCGATTATCCAGAATCCCACCTTCGTATGTTGCAGCCAAAAGAGAAGGCCGAACAATGCTATTGCTATCAGCAGGCACAATGCGGGGTGAACGCTCCATAACTGATTGCATACAATTCCGCTTATTACCGCAAAGAAAATGCTGTCAAATAAAATGATGTGTCCGACAAATATTCCTATGACCGTGAATATAAGTCCTATAATAATGCTGACTGCAAGAACAATACCGTATGAAAATAATCCTGCCATAATATCTCCCTTCTCCGCAAAACTACGACTGCTATTTACATATATTATATAACAAAAATATCCATGCGCCCAGAGTTTTCATCATCTCTCTGTAAATTTCTCTTGTTCCTGTTCTTTGGGAACGGAAAGCAGGCTGTCAACATTCTGTTTGATAACGCTGTATTCTCCGGCTTCTTTTCTCGCCGTTTTATACTGTGCATATAGCTTTTCTTTTTCAACAGCAAGAGCATCATGCTCCGATTGCATTTTATCGGCGGAGGAGATTTTATCAATCTTCATTCCTTTTAAGGCCCTGGCTGCCGCCTCAAAAAGAATAATGTCGCTCTCATGCCCTCGAAGGAACTTCTCTTTATCGGGGGATTTCTTATATCGGTCGTAGATAGGTTTAAGCTCCCGATATGTAGCAGCATGTTTTAGCATCAGCGCGAGATCCGCCATGCGGCCTTCCGTGGTCTTAATGGAGGCAAGCAGGGCGTCGCTGGCGATGGCGCTTTTCTCCGCTCTGTCTTCCAATTCCTCGTAACTGCTGATATTATGCTCGGTGAGGAAATTCATGGTCTTTGCCGCCTGTTTCAGATTGTTGATTTTCGCCCAATGAGCAAAGCCGGCGTTCTCCTGTGCTTTGATGTTATTTTGAATATCAATGAGCAGGTTAATCCGCTTATCATCCTTTTTGAATTGCCTGGACGGGCGCGGGCCTCCGGCGATTCGGGCAGCAACGGCTTCCTCCGTATAATCGACGCCCAGGGTTTTCATGCGTGTAAACCGCTCCTGGTCGGGGGCGCAGCAGGAGATATATTTACCGCGCTTGATTTCGTACCCTTCGTTTTGCAGACGGCGAAGTAAATCCTCCAGGTCGGAGGATACGGGTATCAGGCGGTCAATGGTGCTTTTTAGTTTCGCCTTATAACTCGTTCCGGCTTTTTCTGCGGCGTACTCCGCATAATGCTTGCCCTTGTCAGGTCCGGGGATGATAACGGATAGGCCATGCTCTTTACAAAGCCGGTCGCTGACACGGCGAATGAAATGATAGCTCCGTTTGTTGGAGTGGTAATGATGGTAGTCCTCAAAATTGACGGCGTTAAAAATCAGGTGATTATGGATATGCCCTTTATCAATATGGGTGGTAAGTACAAACTCGTACTTGCCGCCCAGTATTTCGTTTGCAAGCTGCATCCCGATTTCGTGGGCCTGCTCCGGCATAGTCTCCCCAGGGTCAAACGCCTGTATCAGATGGCGGCCCAGGTGTGTACCTTTATCTATGGAGTGGCGGCGGGTCCAGGCAAATTCAATGTCGGCGGTTTCTGCGGCACATCCGAAGGAGGATACCAAAAGTTTCCCGTCTGTTTTGGCGGGATTGCAGATATAATCTATCGCTTTTTTCAGAGTAGATTTGATAGGATGCGTCTTTGTAACTGCCATATCTGTTCAAGCCTTTCCTGTATCTCCGTAATAT
>JGI994J12354_10005714_pt1 | contig 10622 bp, 12 predicted proteins | sample IntmicLarv3ML3BL_FD_12354 | JGI IMG/M metagenome (IMG submission 12354)
CACCGACGGACCATTTTCAGGAAAAGCAAAATCTTTATGATTTTTTATTGTATTTCGCATATTTGATATCATAGTCAGAAAATAAAAACATGCAAATAAAAAAAGAGCGAATATCTTTGGTTTAGTTCCTTGATTTTTTCAAAAGAAGATTTTATAGTGCAACTGTAATATTTATGGAGTGCGAAAATGTATAACTGGTTGTTGAAATTCTTTTCTGCTGATATGGCGATTGATTTGGGAACTGCGAATACTTTGATTTATGTCAAAGGACGCGGAATTGTATTAAGTGAACCGTCCGTGGTTGCGGTGGCGGAAAATCGTCTGTTGGGACGCAAGGAAATTTTGGCGGTTGGTATCGAAGCAAAACAAATGTTTGGTCGTACACCGGGTACAATTTCTGCGGTTCGCCCATTGCGCGACGGTGTTATTGCGGACTTTGAAGTCGCCGAAGAAATGATAAAATATTTCATCAGAAAAGTTCACAGTCGTAATTTAATGACTGCGCCATTAATCATTATTTGCGTACCGTCTTGTGCAACCCAGGTGGAACGCCGCGCTATCCAGGAAGCCGCGGATGCCGCCGGTGCACGCAAAGTATATATCGTCGAAGAATCTACGGCTGCGGCAATTGGTGCAGGGTTACCGGTTGATAAACCCGTGGGCAGCATGGTTCTGGACATTGGTGGTGGTACAACCGAAGTCGCGGTTATGTCACTGGGCGGAATTGTATATTCAAATGCGGTTCGTACCGCTGGTGACCAAATGGATATCGACATCATTGATTTCGTACGCAAGAATAAAAATCTTTTGATTGGGGAAAATACCGCCGAAGAAGTCAAAAAAAGAATTGGTACGGCGATTGTCCCAAAAGACAAACCAAACGAACTAAGCATGAAAATCAAAGGGCGCGATTTGCTATCCGGCACCCCACGCGAAGTTGTCATCACAGAATCCCAAGTTGCAACCGCATTGGCACAAACGGTTAACAGAATTATTGACACCGTACGCCAGGCATTGGAACAGACACCCCCAGAATTATCAGCGGACATCGTGGATTACGGTATTGCCATGACGGGCGGTGGTTCATTGTTACGCAGTCTGGACGCCGCAATTCGTGCCGCAACCGGATTGCCCGTATTCTTGGTTGATAATCCATTGGCATGTGTTGCAGTCGGCAGTGGCAAAATGTTATCCAATCTGGATAAAAGCAAACATGTTCTGCAAACCATGTATTAATAAAAACCGGTCGCTTGACCGGTTTTTTTATAAGTAATTCTGATATTATTTCGCTAAAAATCCCGGGGATATTTGTAACTTCTTTATAAAATACATTTTATCATGACCGGTGTCGTCCGCCGCAACCCGAACGCAGTGAAAGCCATAATTAATCGCATTTTTCCAACTGTTGACATTATTAACCGACATTTTACAGATTATTTTGCCGCGTTTATGCTTGATTGCGGAATTTTTGCGCGCGTCTTGCAAAATCTTCATCAATCCCATACCACGATAATTTTCATCCACCATCACAGATTGAAATATTGCCAATTCTGTATCTGGGACTGGGGTAAATTCCGAAATATCCCGGTCGTCTGTACCATTTGGGAAATGAATTGTGGCACTGGCTATTAATTTTTCCCCTTTGAAAATGCCATATATGACATAATCTGGGCAAGATAACATCTTTTCCCAATTATCAATTGTGCGGTGTTTCAGGAAATAATCTTCTTGTAATGAACTTATTACGCGTTTTTGCAAATCAACCAGCGCATCCAAATCGAATGCGTCCAGTGTTTCAATATGCATTGCTTTGTCCAACATGGGGTGAATTTTATTTAGTTTCAAAAATTATGCAAGTAATTTTTCGATTAATTCCTGCATCTGATTACGAGAATTAAAAGACAAAATTATTTCACCTGCCCCACCCCGCTTTTCACGCACTTTTACCGGAACACCCAACGCTTTTCCGACCTGGGATTTTATATCCGCAACCTGGTCCGCAGACATCAAATTTGATGAAAAAGACCGGCTTTTTGTCGACCGCACTGCTTCCTTTACGCGTTTTTCTGTATCAATAACCGACATTTTTTTTGTTACTATTTCTGCGGCTAATTCCGACGGATTTTCCGCAACCGCAATTGTGCGCGCATGGGATGCGGATAATTCACCCTGCTCTACCATTTTCTTTACATCATCTGGTAAAACATCCAAACGCATAATATTTCTGATATAACTTTCGGATTTACCAATCAATCGCGAAACATCTGCCAATTCATAACTGCACTTTTCCATTAAATTCTTGTACGCGGCGGCTTCTTCGATAGAATTCAGATTTTCACGCTGAACATTTTCTATCAGTGCGATTTCCATTGCATTTTCATCTGTCAAAGTCTTTACCAATGCCGGAATTTCTGCCAAGCCCGCCATATTCGCTGCACGAAAACGGCGTTCACCCGCAACAATTTCATATTGATGTGCCCTGCCCCGAACCGCGCGCAATAAAATTGGTTGTAACACACCCTTTTCCTTGACCGACGACGCCAAATCCTGTAATTCAGATTCTGTAAATGTCTTGCGTGGCTGGTCCGGATTTGCACCAATTTGGATTAATGGAATTTGTCTGACAGCCACCCTTTCTGTACCGGTCAAAACAGAAATATCCGGAACTGTTCCCATATCTGATTTTATATCACCCAGTGTTTTTCCTAATCCGAATTTCGACATTTTTATTTCCTTTTACTGTATTATTGTTTATCAATTGTTTCGACTATTTCGGTTGCGACACGCAAATATGCTTGTGCACCGGATGAACTGAAATCATAGAATAAAGCCGGCTTTCCGTGACTTGGTGCTTCGGATACACGAACATTTCGCGGTACAACTGTTTTAAAAACCCGGTCGCCAAATGTTGCGCGAACATCTTCTTCGACCGCACGGGTCAAACCGTATCTTTTGTCATACATAGTCAACAAAACACCCAGAATCGATAAGTCTGGATTCCATTTCTTTTGAACTTCGTTTAATGTGTTTATTAAATGTTGCACCCCTTCCAGTGCGAAAAATTCACACTGTAACGGCACAATGACCGAATCCGCAGTGGTCAATGCATTCAAAGTCAAATAACCCAACGCCGGTGGACAATCCAATAAAATATAATCATAATGATTGCGAACCGATTCCAACGCATCCCGCAAACGATATTCCCGGTTATCCATATCCAGTAACTCGGCTTCTGCACCGGACAAAGCCGGACTGGACGGCAAAATATGCATTCCTGGAACTGCGGTGGTCAATATATTATCTGCTACATTCGCAGTCCCCATAATCACACCATAAACGCTTTGTCTGTGCGCAGCACGAACAAAACCCAATCCCGTACCAGCATTTCCCTGGGGGTCCAAATCAATCAACAAAACGCGTTTTTTGATTGCGGCCAACGATGCGCCAATATTAATCGCGGTTGTGGTTTTGCCTACCCCGCCTTTTTGATTTGCAAAAGCTATTATTTTTGTCATTATGCTTGTACCCTTGTGTATGACTATACCGTAAAAAATCACACCGATTCAGTCAAGCATATTAAATTAAATTAACAAATAAAAATAAAATCATAGTAAATTCAATATATTATTTGTTATTTCACATGAAATAATTTTACATTATCTATCTGGATTACAAAGCCGTCGCCGGTTTTTGATGGAAATAATTTATAATCAAATTTGTATTTCGCACGGGCGGTTTCCATTTCCGATTCAATTTCCCGACCTTTTAATAAAAAAAGCCGGGATTTTACAGATGCAACCAAATCAAAAATTTTATATAATGGTGCAAAAGCCCGGGCGGTAAAAACAATATTTTTGTTTGATTTTATTTTTTTTACATAATCTTCGACCCTGCCATGAAAAATCGTCAGATTCGGTAAATCTAATTCTTGTTTCAATAAATTTAAAAAATTTGCTTTTTTACCAATCGATTCAATACATGTGACATTCCACCCCAATATGGCCAAAACAACACCAGGAAACCCTGCCCCACTGCCCAGGTCAACAATATTAACATCCGTGGGTAACATATCCGCCAGCTGTGCAGAGTCCATAATATGACGATTATGTATGTCTGTTAAAGTGCTGGGGGCCACCAAATTGATGTTTTTTGACCATTCTTGTAATAAATCTGTATATTTTGTAAATTTTTCTTTATTATTCATGCGATTTATTGTAGCATAATAGAGCTATGAAAAAAATAGAAAACTTATTTATTGGAATCAGCTTGCTGACCGTTCTGACGGTAACGGCGGGCGCACTGTGGTATTTTGATTTGACGGCGTCATCGCAATCGGATGTAAAATTCCCAGAAACGAAATACGGTGCATTTTTGGCGGGTCAGCATGCAATCTATGTAAATGACTTTGACAGTGCGGCGGAATTTTCAAAAAATTTAACAGACAAAGATTTGCCTGTGGTCAGCAATATTATCAACTTGTCTGACTTTTTAAGTGGAAAATTACCCGAAAACATCGATTCTTTAAAGAACGAGACCAGCACAACATCACAATTTATGTATGATGCGCACCTGTTAAAGAATAATGATTGGGCGGCGGTCTATGCCCGGCATAAAAAAGACGATTCCGCATTGGTTGCGCCATTGCGCATATGGTCTGGGGTTGCCACCGGTAAAACCACCGAAGTATTGAAATTCGTGGACGATTTAAAAACACACGATTCATGGAAAGACTTTGTGCGTGGGCAAATTTACGCCGAAACCGGCAATATAGAATCTGCGACCAAACATTTTACCAAGGTATCGATTGATTTTATGAACTTGAGCGATTATCTGTATATGATGGCTTTTTTCAGAAGCCATGGTAAACATGATATCGCTGAAACATTACGGTTGCAATTTACGGCGCGTCCAGGTGGATTATTTATGCTGAACAATGATAATTTACCAAAATGGGAAGATTATTCCGGTTTCCACGGCGCATTGGTATTCAGCATGGTTCAAAATGTTTCGCATACCCAAATAATGATGTTTTCTGACTTGTCTGTTCTGATGTTGCGTTTTTCAGAAATAATCAACGACAATTCTGCGGTTCAAAAAGATGCAATTAATTACTATTTGGGCCAGTATTTCTTTAATACCGGCGGGGATTGTGAAAAATATTTCAAAGCAGTTCCACAAAGCAGCCCGTTTTATTCATTTTCATTAATGAAAATTGCTGAAAAGACCGGTAAAAACGCGATTTTGGAACGCGCAATCAGTAATAATCCATTGTTTGTACCGGCTATTGCAAAGCTGGTCGCGAATCATGTGCAAAATGGCGAACAAAGAAAAGCATTAAAGGTTGTAAACCGCGCACTGGACAGTACCGATTTGACCGGAATAGGCCGGGCATTTTTCTTGAAAACGCGGGCGCAAATATATCTGACTTTTGGAAATATGGACAAAGCGCAAACCGATATTCGTGCCGCTGCAAATATATTGCCAATGGATGCCGGGGTTTTATCTATGCAGTCCAAAATATGGATTGCCCAAAAACGCGAATTAGATGTTGCATATGAATACGCAACTGCTTTGATTCGCAAATCTCCAACAGATATAGAAGCATGGGATATCTTGGGTATGGCGGTTTGGGCAAAAGAAGGGCCAAATGCCGCGTTAGAATTGCTGGAACGGGTAGGGCAAGTATCCAATACATGTTCTGTTTTATTCGAACACCTGGGCGATTTATATATCGAACTGGGGGATAAAAAGCTGGCACGCGATGCATATCAACGCGCAATCAGCCTGTCTGGTGACGGTTTGACCATTGTTCCCAAATTAGAAAAGAAGTTAAGGAAGATACGATGAATGTCGGTGTCATTGGGGCAGGTGCATGGGGAACCGCGCTGGCAATATCATCCGCAAACGCCAAAAACGATGTGACTTTGTGGTCTTTTAATGGCGAAATTGCTGAATTTCCAGATATATCAATGCCAAAAAATATCAAAAATACCCAAAATGGTCGGGATTTATGCGATTTAGATGTTTGGTTGATTGTTACCCCTGCGATTTATTTTCGTGAAACATTATGCGGTATTCGCGATTCTTTTCGCGGACAACCAATTATTATCTGTACAAAGGGTATTGAGCCGGGCACACATGACTTTATGTCTGAAATTTTGTGTCGGGAATTACCAGAATGCACAGATTTCGGTATATTATCCGGCCCACAATTTGCCGCCGAGGTTGCACGCGGATTACCCACCGGCAGTACACTGGCCGGCACCAAAACCGCAATAGCAGCGGGGCGGGGCGCATTACCAAACCTGTATATCCAAGAATCAGATGATGTAATCGGCACGGAAATATGCGGTATTGGTAAAAATGCAGTTGCGTTGGCAACCGGGTATTACAGTATTCGCGCCAGTGGCGAAAACGAAAAAGCATTGATTTTAACCCGCGCATGGGGCGAAGTTGTTGATTTCGGAATTGCGAACAACGCCAAAATCGAATCATTTTTGGGATTATGTGGTCTGGGGGATTTGTTTTTATCCGCCACATCCACAACCAGCCGTAATTATTCGGGCGGCGCGTCAATCGCCGACAACAAATCTGTATCCGGCACAGTTGAAGGGATTTCCGCATTAAACGGTTTGGTCTTTCGCGCCAAACAGAAAAATATACCAATGCCTGTTTTAACCGAATTACAATCAAAAATATCCCAATAAAAATTTAACTAAATTCAATAAAATACCGGTAATTTCATGTGAAATAATGTGATTTACCGGTCTTTTTGACACTTTTTAAATTATCGTTTTTCAAACATGCGGAAAACAAATGAAAATCAAATCATATGCCGGCGGACGCGACAAAATACCAGCTGTTTTGCGGTTTTATTTCATACGACTTTTGAAACATCCGGAAATCCGTATATCACAAAAAGAAACATGTAAAATCCCACGGGTAATCCCGGACTTTTTTGAATATTTTTTATCACAACAAAATTACGCATTTTTTAACACAAAAATACATATGAATAAAATTTCGTGTTTTGCCTGATATAAAATCATCACGGCATATAACCATATTACATACCATTTATTTTCATTCGTTGCTTAATACACACAACACGAAAATATACATGTATATAATGCGTATTATTATGTTACGCACAAACGCATAACATTATTATTAACACCAATTAATATACATATTTACAAAGATGTAACACATGCACAAAAATTGATTTTATATTGTCGTATTTTTATCCATTCTTTGTATGAATATATGTCCAATTTACGCATTAAAAACCGATAGTTTTTATACACATGTATATCGAAATATTAAAATAAACAAAAGTACACCACAGTTACCACAATCACAACCCACATATAATTAAACATCCACAAAAACACATATAGTTAGATGCGGTAAAAATTCCCAATATTTTGGGACTTTTGGGGAATTACGCAAAAATATACCGGAATACATTGCCGTATCATTCAAGAACAAAAATTGATAAAATATATGGGCAACCAAACAAAAATATGGATTATTTATATAAAAAAAGAACCTGTGAAACCACAGGTTCTTTTTCATTATTTATTTTATTATTTAACAGTCGTTGTTGCATTTCTGTTATACTGCCAAACTGATTCACCAGAACCTTGGACAGATGGGCGTTCTTTACCATAAGAAATAGTAGAAACACGAGATGAATCAACACCGTCATTTACGATAACGCTTTTCGCAGCATTTGCGCGGCGGTTACCCAATGCCAAGTTGTATTCTGTTGTTCCGCGTTCGTCACAATTACCAGCGATTTGGATTTTTGTGCTTTCGTGGTTTTTCATATACAAAGCCTGACCCAACAAGACATCGCGTGATTCCGAAGAAATTTCCGAAGAATCAAAACCAAAAAATACTTTTTGATTATTCAAATCAGTTGGTTCAACAATGTTAGAACCACCACAAGCGACCAAAAGGCCGGCAACGCCTGATAATATTACTAAATTTTTTATTTTCATGAAAATACTCCCTTGTATTTTTGTTGTACATGGGTTATTTTATACTGAAATACCAGAAAAATCAAGGGAAAACACTGATGAGAAATCATTCTTTGCGCGATTTAGACATCGCCGGGGTAAAATGGGAATTAAGCGAAACCGCAAATATTAACAAAACACCCATTCAAAAAACAAATAATGATTCTGTTAAACCAGCTGTTTCAACATCGGTATCCACCAATAATACCGCCATTATTCCGCCGTCTGCGCCGGTATCACGGGTTAATGCGGTCACTGTGGCGGATACGGCACGCGACTTGGGCGAATTAATATCGGCAATCATGGAATTTGGTCATCCGTTGTGCCAATTTGCAAAAAATATTGTGCCACCGGTATTTTCAAAATCAGACATCGGATTGTTAATAATAACCGACATACCGTCCAGCGATGATGATGATTGTGGGCGATTGTTAACCGGTAACGCGGGCGATTTAATGGATAAAATGTTAAATGCGATTGGAATAAATCGCGATGATGTATCAATAATACCATTGGTATTTTGTCGTACACCAGGCGGACGCGGCCCCAGTACAGAAGAACTGGATTTGGCACGACCATTTGTAACGCGGGCAATATCGATGTTGAATCCACGGGCGATTTTAACACTGGGGGCATTAAGCGCGACGGAAATCGTTGGGGCGAAATTACCAAAAGACCATGGCCAAGAATTTAAATACGCGGATAATATCCCGGTAATTCCGATATATCATCCAAATTATTTAATATTAAAACCCGACGCAAAAAGAACCGTATGGGAATCGTTACAAAATCTACAAAATTTGTTGAAAACTGCATAAAAATAATCCATAATCTATATAATGGACACCAAAGGAGCTTACCATTAGACCAACATTTAATCGCGATAACCAAAGGGATTTTGGTCCCCGCATGAATAACAAGATATTCGCCAAAAGCGTACAAGTAATCAGCACAACCGGGCAAAATCTGGGCATTATGCCAACCCCCCAAGCATTACAAATGGCAATGGACGACGGACTGGACTTGGTTGAAATCAACGCCAGCAATGTGCCGCCTATTGTAAAAATTATGGATTACGGCAAGTTCAAATACGAACAGAAAAAGAAAAATTCCGAAGCAAAAAAGAATCAAAAAACGACCGAGATGAAAGAAGTCTGGGTAAAACCGTTTATTGATGAAAACGATTTGAAGATTAAAATGAAGAAAGTTTTCGAATTCTTGGACGACGGCGACAAAGTAAAAATTACCGTAATGACCAAAGGTAGCAAGAAAGTTTTGGCACGCGGTCGTGACGCAATTCCGGAATTATTTGCGAAAATTCTGGAAATCATTGGTGACAAAGGAACACTGGAAGCCAAGTCAAAACCAGACGAACGGACAAAATCAATCATTGTTGCCCCGATAAAGGCGGCAAAATAGTGAACCGGTCATTTGACCGGTTTTTTTTGATGAATTTTTAAATTTGCAATTAGATTTTTGTTTGTTATAATTCGTGACACGAATGTGGGTGTGTAGCTCAGTTGGCTAGAGCGTTACGTTGACATCGTAAAGGTCGTTGGTTCGAGCCCAATCACACCCACCATATAAAAAGACAAATAAAAACTGGCATAATCGCCAGCTTTTTTTATCGATTTTTTTCCAACCATTTCAATGCGTGATTTATATAATCCGTGCCACGCGCAATATCAAATTTACGCGGTGATACGCCTGGTGTCATTAATTTACCTTCGGCATCAATCCAAAATTCATATCCGCGTGGTAAATTACGCGAAATTTTATCCAAGTTTTGTTCCAGGTTTTCACCGCACAATCCGCCAGCATATCCCATTGGATGATTGTCGTATATCGGTGCGGACCAGTCTGCGGGGGATATTCCCGCGCCATATGACGCATCAAATAACAAAGAAAACGGTGAACCAATCGCATCCAATTCGGAAAGCGCGCTGGATTCATAATATCTGTTGGAATTATATGGGAATATAAATTCACGATTTGGGTAATTTGCAATAATATCTGCGACTTTTTTTGTATCAACACTTCCCGTACCGTCACCAATATTCAATTGCCAGCGCTTTATCATTGGTTCGCCAGTACCAATATGTTTTAATTCCAACCAGTTTAATAATTCTGGTACAATTTTACCGGTGCAAAAATCGCTGCACCAGTTGTAATTAACATGCAATGCGATATTTAACGGGCGCGGCATACCCATGGATATATCCAATAATTTATTAAACCAGACATTTCGTGCCAATCCGTTATTCATTGCAAAAGAATGCGCCTGGATTCCCAGTTCGACTTTGTCGGAAATGTTTAACAAATCTGTGGCTGCTTTATGGGGAACATCTTCGCGTAAATCAGAACATGTAATATATCGTATATTCATTATATTGCCTTTTTATTGCACATTCTCTGTACGATATTAAACAATATTAATAATAAAGACAAGCCTGATGTTATTTTGCTTGAAAAGCCGGCTTTTAATGTTAAAATGGTATAAAAATACAGCAGGTGCGAAAGCAAAGATGCGAATGCAAAATAAATTTTAATATAAACATAACGGGATTCTTGACAGACGCCCCGTTCGGCGTCTGGTTT
>JGI994J12354_10005715_pt1 | contig 10621 bp, 11 predicted proteins | sample IntmicLarv3ML3BL_FD_12354 | JGI IMG/M metagenome (IMG submission 12354)
TGAGGCATAGATATGAGGTGATGCGCCATTCCGCGGAGAAGGCCTTAAAATCACGGCTTTCCACAGTGGGAGGACTTATTGAAGGTGTCTCCAGCGGGCAGTATTACTATGCAAGTGAGGTTGGAGGAATCAGCGGGTCTTTTGTAAACCTCATCATGTCCAGAGCTCTTTCTTGCAGCGAGGTGAACGCCGCAATGGGAGAAATCTGCGCCGCGCCTACCGCCGGAGCATGCGGGATTATTCCGGCAGTGCTGATTTCTGTTGCGGAGAAATATGAACTGGATGAGGACGAGGCTCTTCAAGGTCTGCTCACAGCCTCCGGGATCGGCGCGGTTATAACTAAAAATGCCACTGTGTCAGGAGCTGAAGGCGGATGCCAGGCAGAATGCGGGGTCGCAGCCGCAATGGCTGCCGCCGCCGCGGTTCAAATGGCAGGAGGCAGCAGAGAAGCCTCTGTCCATGCTGTCAGTTTTGCGCTTATGAACTGCATGGGTCTTGCCTGTGATCCGGTTGCGGGACTGGTTCAGGTGCCGTGTGCACAGCGCAACGCAAGTCAGGCGGTGAACGCAATAATAAGCGCCGACCTTGCCCTTGCCGGAATGAAGAGCATCATACCGTGTGACGAAGTTATTGACGCTATGTACCGAACCGGAAAGATGATGCCCATGCAGCTTAAAGAAACTGCCATGGGAGGAATTGCCGCGTCACCAACTGCGAAGAAGATTTCCAAAGAGATATTTAACTAGCAGTATGGAAAGCTAATAACTATATTGAAAATTACCGTATTGAAAATCAACAGATTCTCAATACGGTAATTTTTGGTTTTGTCTCGGTATTTGGATCAGCTTGAATAGCTGACAGTTTTCTTTTTCGAGAAAAAGGATGGCAGCATTTCAATGAGTTTATCAAAAATAAATGAGAGAATTATACTTACACAGGACACTGCGGCAAATTGAAGCATCAGACCCGACATCCCGTTGAAAATATCCAGCTTTCTGAATTCTACCAAAAACAATATGTGGGAGAAGTATATTGTCATGGAGTGTTTTGACAAAAAATGTACCAGCTTGTCCAGCACATTACTTTCTGCTTTGCGGGGGCAGACAGAGAGTATCGAAGCTAATGCCAGCAGTGTATATAGTGTGATTTGCGGTTTTAGAGAGGATGCGTATGAATTGCTGTTGAAACTGTCTAAAGTGAAGACAATTATATACAACACAAATGAGAGTATTAATGCTGGTCTCAATCTTTGGCACAGAGGAATGAGTTTTTCCAATAATTTTCTGTCAATCAGCATGCCGATTATGAAAAAGTGAATCCAAGGGAGGAACGTTTCCCAGGCATACACAGCGACAATATCGGGTAAATTGAACTGAAAACCCTGCCGGTGTAAAAGAATCTGGAAAATGAAGGAGAGGGCAGTGATAGCAATTATACCGTTCCATTGCCGCTTTGCCTTCATCTGCATGAGAAAAGGAAACAGCAGATACATTTGGACAAGGACTACAATGAAATAGAGATGTGAAGCAAATCCGCCTAAGAAAAACTCTCTGATTATTTGTGAAAGAGGAATTGTTCCATCCGCTATCCGGGAGATTCCTTCGTATTTATACAGCATGTATGTAACAGACCAGAAGGAATAAGGTACAAGTATTTTAACAAAAGATTTTGTGTAAAACTCTTTGATGCTGAAGGCTGAAAGGTCAAAGCTCTCTGAATACTTTAAAGACAACCCGACTCCGGATAACAGGACAAACATAGGGACGCTGAACCGTGATACCTGATTCAGGAAAAAGGCCAGATTAATGCCGCTTACACTGAATTTGCTCTCTACAAAAATAAACTTGCTGGATACATGTATCATTATCACAGCAAACATTGAGATTACTCTTATGTAGTCGAGTTCTTTAAACTGTTTTTGCATTTAAACACCGCTATTCTAAAAAATAATTGCAGCATCTGTTATGAAATAATAGATGCTACAATCGGTACATATTATCATTATTTTTGTCGTAAATCCACTGTTATTTTAGGGCTTCGCTTGTGACCGGCTCATTTTTTCAGATTTATGCTTTCTCTCGGAGACAAACAGCCCGGTCAACGTGAGAAGAGTTCCGCAGGCAGCAATCCAGGTGATTTTTTCGTTAAGCACTATTATGGATGTGACGATGGTTATAGCGGGACCTATATAGATGTAAATGCTGGTTTTTACCGCACCCAGTATTCTTACTGCCGCATTCCATGTGACAAAGCAGATTGCCGAGGCACCAAGACCGAGGTAAAGTATGTTGAACAGGTTTTCCGGTTTTGAGAACCGCTCTAATCCAAGCTGAAATGGGAAAATGAGGAGAGCTGGAAGCATAAAAACAAGACCGTAGAAGAACGTCCTTCGTGTTGTCTGGATGGTGTTGTACCCAAAAGCACTGATTTTCTTGATGAATACTGAATACACTGCCCATACAGCGGCGGCAAGCACGGCAAGAAGGTCGCCAAGAGGATTGAGATTCAATACTATTCGCCCGTTAAAGTTAATAAGAGCAATTCCAAGTATTGCAATAATAAAGCCTATGAACAGGTTGATATTCAGCTTTTCCTCATCCAGAAACCAGTGGGAGAGTATTGCTGTGAAAATAGGGGCGACAGAGAGAATAACGCCGACATTTGAGACAAGTGTGTAAGTGAGGGCAATGTTCTCCAGCAGGAAATACATCGTGACTCCGCATAGCCCCGCCGCGGCAAACATTAGCTCTTGGCGCAAATTCGTGCCTTTGAGTCTTTTGGGAAATATCGAGATAAGTATGGTTAAACCTAAACTGAAGCGGAAAAACAAGATCTCTATAGGGGTGAAATCATCCAGAAGGATCTTGGTGGAAATAAATGTCGTCCCCCATATAAGCATGGTGAAAAGTGCCATTAGATGTCCGTGCATTGTCTTTTTTGTGTTCAAATTCAGCGCTCCTTGTGTCAGCTTATTGCTCCGATGGTTGCACTTGTTAGTCTAATTATTATAGAGACCCTTTAGTAATGCAATTTCCGCCTTGTAACCCTCCAAATCATTTGGAGTTTCAAGATAGAAGGGAAGTTCCCTGAGTGAAGGGTGATTTATAATTTTTCTTATAGCCTCAAGTCCGATATTGCCCTCGCCGATTTTGGCGTGCCTGTCTTTGCCGCTGCCCATAGTGTTCAGGCTGTCATTCAGGTGTATGGCTTTAAGCCTCCCGATGCCGACGATTTTATCAAACTCGGCGAGAACTCCGTCGAGGTTGCCGGTGATGTCATAGCCGCCGTCAAACACGTGGCAGGTATCAAAGCATATGCCTAGTTTATCACCAAGTTCAACTCTGTCAATAATAGACCGAAGTTCCTCAAAAGTCTTGCCGACTTCACTGCCTTTTCCGGACATAGTCTCCAGCAGAACGGTGACAGGCATATCGTGGTTTAATACCCGGTTTAGCATATCGGCAATGTAGCTTATGCCGATCTCCACACCTTGCTTCACATGACTGCCGGGATGAAAATTGTACATGCTGCCCGGAATATAGCTGAGTCTGGATAAATCATCAATCATTGTAAGTTCGGCAAATTCCCTCAGACCGGCATCGGCGGAACAGGCATTGAGTGTATATGGTGCGTGGGCGAGGATTTTTTGGAGATTATTCTTTTCTGCGAACTTCAAATACTCTGCGATATCCTCAAGGTCAAGAGGTTTTGCGGTACTGCCTCTTGGATTGCGGGTGAAAAATTGAAATGTGTTTGCACCTATCTTCACTGCTTCTTTACCCATGGCAAGATATCCCTTGGATGATGACAGGTGGCATCCTATTGTTAACATTACGTGCTCCTTAGAAAAAATTCGATATGCACTTTACCCATAGCCGAAATCAATTGAAGCGGCGGTATTTATGGGGTAGTGTGGGTTTTTATGCTTAAACGGTAGTGCTTCGGCGTCATTCCCGTTTGTTTTTTGAAAAAAGTGTAAAACGCCGATAGGCTGTCAAAGCCTACGTCAGCGGAGATTTCTATGATTGACATGCCGGTTTCCTGAAGTAAATATTTGGTATAGTCTGCCCGTTTTTGGTTCAGGTAATCCATTGGGGAAAAGCCGTATTGCCGCTTGAAAACAGCCGACAGATGACCGGATGAGGCGCCAAGGCTTTTCATCTCTTTAGCAAGCTTTGCACGCTCGCAAAAGCAGCTGTCGATTAAATCCTTTGTTTGCAGGGCGAGGGTCTTCATTGGTTCGTATTCCAGCAAGTCGGGGCGGCAGCGTTTGCAGGGACGGAAACCGGAGCTTTGCGCCTGTTCACCGGTTTGGAAAAAAAGGACATTCTTTCGCAGCGGTGTTCTCGATTTGCACGACGGGCGGCAATATACCCCGACTGTTTTTACGGCATAAAAGAACTTGCCGTCATATTCTTTGTCGCAGTCAACAGCGGCCTGCCACATTATATCATTGCTGAAATCCATACCGCACCTCCAGATGCATTTAGATGGCAGCATTATAACATTGGGAAAGAGCGAAAGTCTTCCTTGTTATAGCGGAGTAATTCAGCCGATTGCTTCAGCAGGAGCGAAAGATGGTTTTAAATTTGCTGCCGAAAAACTATTAAAGCGCTGTCGTCTGCGTATGCAGACGGCAGCACTTTTGAAAACTTACTTGGTTTTTTCTGCTGCTTGCTTTGCTATGGTATCTTTCCAGCATTTATGACACATAGCCACATAGCTGTCATTGCCGCCAAGAAAGACCTGGTCGCCCTCAGTGATGATCCGACCTTCTTTATCCAGCCTGGCGTTGGCAATAGCCTTGGAGCCGCAGCGGCAGACAGTCTTTATCTCCGTTATTGAATCAGCGACCTCAAAGAGCCGGGCAGAACCGGGGAACATGTGGGTTAGAAAGTCGGTTCGCAAGCCAAAACACAGAACCGGAAGATTATCGCTGTCCACAAGACTGCGGAGCCCGTCTATCTGAGCCGGAGTAAAAAACTGGCATTCATCTGCGATTACCACGTCTGACCTGCCTGCTTTTCTATACTCGCTGATGATATCCGTATCAGGAAAAATCACCGCTGCTTGCTCCTCAAGTCCAACTCGTGATTTTATGATATCAAAACCGTCCCGCTGGTCAATGGAGGGCTTTATAAGCCAAACTTTCATGCCCATTTCTTCATAGTTGAATTTTGCGATAAGCACCTGGGCGGATTTTGAACTGCCCATTGCCCCGTATTTAAAATATAACTTTGCCATACTACTTTTCCTTACAGTTCAGTCTGAAATATATGATTACTACAGACCGTTACTCCTTTCGACATGTGCTCTTATGCGCTCCATTACCATCTCCATGGCAACTTTATTGTGACCGCCTTCAGGGATGATGACGTCGGCGTTGCGCCGGCTGGGGTCAACATACAGCTCATGCATGGGCTTGACTGTTGACAGATATTGATTCACAACAGATTCAAGACTGCGGCCCCTGTCCCGAACATCGCGCACTATGCGGCGGAGTATTCTGACATCCGCATCGGTATCTACAAATATTTTGATATCCATTTCTTTGCAGAGCTCCGGATTCTGAAAAATCAGGATGCCTTCAACAATTATGACTCTTGCGGGCTTTAAAAGACTGGTTTTTTCAGAGCGATTGTGGATTGAATAGTCATAGACAGGGCATTCGACTGTTTTGCCGTTTTTAAGAGCGCGAAGCTGCCGTATCATTAGATCGGTTTCAAAAGCATCGGGATGATCGTAATTAACCTTGCAGCGCTCCTCGTATGTCATGTGGTGCAGAGCTTTATAATAGTTATCATGGTATACTACGCTGACATTATCGCCAAAACTCTCAATTAAGCGCTTGGTTATGGTGGTCTTTCCGCTTCCTGTTCCACCGGCTATGCCGACGGTTATCACAGTTCCCATCATTGCCCTCCCGAAATATATACATATGTTGATTACACATTATTTTAGCACATTGCGGGCACTCATGCAATTTGACTTTTAAAAAAAACATAGTAAAATTAATGTAATTATCAAATAAAATAAAAAGGAGTAGTTTTATGTCTATACCAACACCCCATATTTCGGCTGCTAAGGAACAAATTGCCAAAACGGTTCTGATGCCCGGCGACCCACTGCGTTCAAAATTCATTGCGGAAACATTTCTAGAAAATCCTGTTCTGGTGAACAACACCAGGGGAGTGCAAGGATATACAGGAACGTGGAAAGGAGTTCCTGTAACAGTTATGGCATCCGGCATGGGTATGCCGTCTATCGGAATATACAGCTGGGAACTGTTCAGTTTTTATGATGTTGAAAGCATTATCCGCGTTGGTTCCGCCGGTGCCTTTCAGGATAGCCTGAAGCTCATGGATGTGGTGTGCGGCGTTGGCGCATGCACCGATTCTAATTATGCTCATCAATTTGGTCTCAACGGAACATTTGCGCCAACTGCCGACTTCACATTGCTTTCCACGGCTGTTGCCGCTGCGAAAGCCTATGGTGTGGACATGCACTGCGGGAACATACTTTCGTCGGATAACTTTTATAGTGACGGCTCAGACAGCCATGACTTATGGAAGAAGATGGGCGTTCTGGCGGTGGAAATGGAATCGGCTGCGCTGTATATGAACGCCGCACGTCTGGGAAAAAGAGCATTGACTATTTGCACCATTTCCGACCATCTCTACCGCCCTGAAGCTCTGAGCGCGGAGGAGCGGGAGCGCTCTCTGGAACAGATGATTAGGATTGCTCTGGATACAGCCGCAGAAATGGATTATTGTTAAATGTGTAATATATTATTAACAATTAATTTACATAATTGAAATAATATTAGCGTTATAAATATTGATTGAATGCGGTTATTATGTTATAATTCTATTACGTCGATATTTCGGCGGAGAACACTTTTATCAAAAAAGGCCTTGTAAACAAAGGCAAAGAAAGATGGAGGAAAGACATGAAAAAGATTCTTGCACTGGTACTCGCCATGATGATGGTGCTTAGCCTTGCAGCCTGCGGCGGCGGAACAACAGCTTCACAGGCACCTTCCGGCGAGCCCACAGATACTACCGAAACATCTGAACCCACCACAGACCCGGCAGAGGATACCGACGAACCGACAACAGGGGACAACACCTACGAAGTAGCCCTTGTTACCGACGTTGGCAATATTGATGACAAGTCTTTCAACGAAGGTACTTGGAACGGTGTTGTTGAGTACTGCGAGGCAAACGGAACGACATATAACTACTATCGTCCTTCAGAGGACAGCGCAGAGGCACGTGCTGAAGCAATCGGCAATGCTGTCAGCAGAGGTGCAAAGGTTGTTGTATGCCCCGGATACATGTTTGCTGAGACTTTGACTACTGTTCAGGCTCTATATCCTGAAGTGATGTTCCTCGGAATTGACGTTGCTGAAGGCGACATGGATGAAGTTTTGGAGAACACCGCTCTTATCACCTATCAGGAAGAGCAGGCAGGATATCTTGCCGGATACGCAGCTGTTATGGACGGCTTTACAAAGCTCGGATTCCTGGGCGGCATGGCTGTTCCCGCTGTTATCCGCTACGGCTACGGCTTTGTACAGGGCGCTGACGCTGCGGCTGTTGAGCTTGATGTTGATGTTCAGATTAACTACTGGTACGGAAACACATTCGGACCTTCCGATGACGTTAAGGTCAAAATGGACGGCTGGTTCACAGGCGGCACAGAGGTAGTGTTCGCATGCGGCGGCGGCATCTATATGAGTGCTCTTCAGGCTGCTGACCAAGCCGGAGCATATGTTATCGGAGTTGACGTTGACCAGGCAGCTGAGGACGATATCATCATTTCCTCCGCTATGAAGGATCTTGCAGAGTCTACAGTTGTTGCCCTCACTGCGCTCTATGAGAACGATGGCGTATGGCCGGCTGATTATGCAGGCAAGGGCACTATCCTTGGTGCCGCTGACGGCGCTGTTGCACTTCCTGTAGGAGATTCCTGGAGATTCAGAACATACACCGTTGAAGAGTATGAAGAACTGTTTGCAGAGATGGTAGCCGGAAACATCGAGATTTCTGACGATATCAATGCTGCCCCAGCAACAACAAAGGCAGTTGCAGACTATCAGGGCTAAGAAGCTAAATAGATCAGGAAACCGACCTTAGGGGCGGTAACACAAAAGCGTTTAATGGAAACCGGTGCAGTTTTATGCTGCACCGGTTTTTTATTCAGCTGATTTTCATTAAGCCGTTGCCCCTTGGATATAAGGACGGATGTCAGGAATGAGTAAATATAACTTAAATAAAGCCGGAACATAAATTTATAAAAACCGTCTTATCTAGTATATACAATATAAAGGGGTGTCACTTTATGAAAAAGCGTATATTCCTAGGATTAACGGTACTGATTTTGCTATTGCTTATCGGCTGTAATGACGGCGGTAAAAAAACCCTGGATTTCAAGCCAAAGGATGTAATGAGTATTGAAGTTTATAATACTCAGAACACATTCCCAAAGAAAAAGACTGTAACCGGTGAAAAAGACATCAAGGCTGTTATTGACACTTTTAATGCTGAAAAAATAATTGGTGAAGATGCCGCAGAAGATAAGGCCTATGGCGGTGCGATGCAGCTTCTATTTTTAAAATCAGATGGCAGCAGTCTGGCTATTCACTATGATGGCTCAACAATTATGGCAGCAGATACTTTTTGCTATGAAGTTGAAGAACGAAGCGAGATTTTTGATTTATGGGAACAGATGGAGTATGATGAACAGGAAATTCAAAAATACGAGCTGCCGTTTCATCCCAAAGACGACGTTCCATATTTGAAAGTGCAGTTTACAAGTCATGGTGAAACAGGATATGCCATTGCGACATTTATCGGATCTAGATGGAATTACGAGATTGCGGACGGAACAATGGTAAGTGAAATAGCATGTGGCGGCAGTATAAACTACATAAGTGAATTAAGCAAAATTAAAAAAACAGCGGATATGAGTGAGATTGAACTGATATTTACTGTGCCGCCGGAGTCATATACTGTTAGGCGATGGTATAACCAATATATAGATGAAACGCAAGGAAACAGGCGGCGTTTTGAAGATATAGATGTACCTGATAATAATATTATTATTTTACCTGATGATGGTGCCGGATATATATATGAGATCCATGCAGAATGGCAACAAGGGTATTCTGATTACGCTTTCCATGTAAAATAAAGAAAATAGGCACATTTCTGCGGGCAAGGCGCATCTGAACAACATAAAAAACCGGTACACAGCCAACCATTTTGGCGGCAGTGTACCGGTTTTTTCTCAAGTAATTCATTTATTTTAGCCGATTTGATTTATGTTGTAGACGCTGCCCTGTGTGGAGACAGCTGAGAGGCTCGGTTCATCCCACAGCAGGAGGTCAACATCGTTTATAGTCACTTGCTTATTATAGGGATTTATATATTCGTTTATCATCTCAAGCCACGGCTCGGGGTCGACAGTTAGGTAACACGTCTTATTAATCTTGCCATCGTAGCTGTGGGGCACGGTATAGGGCATGGTATGGAAGGTGATATCCTCACTGGAGAGTTTTAGAAATTCTTTTGCCAAAAATGCTATGCTGCCGCTGCTGAGGCTGGTTTCGACATTTTCGGTAAAGATTTTAACGTATTCACCAATGTTAAATATAATGTTATCCAGCTTCATAACCTGCTTTGCAACTGTCATAAGGAAGTCCTGCTGGGTTCCGATTCTCTCGATATCGGGCATAACTTTATAGCCCTCTCTGAACCGCATGACCTTCAGAGCCTCTTCTCCTGAGAGAAGAGTATACCCTGCTTTGATATCGATATATAAGTCCTGGATGTAGTCTTCATACACCATGTCTACCGGAACATCATAGTATACGCCGCCGATGGCATCCACAACCAGCTGTTAACGCGGAAACCCAATAAGTCCTTTAGCCCGTCAAGAAATCCACCCTCATCTTCAATCGTGTCAATACCGCCCAGACCATTGAAGAGTGAATTGACTTTTTTTACAGGCCAGCTGACACTTGCCATGATATCCCGTGGGAGGGAGGAAATAGCCAGTTTGCGATTTTTCCAGTCAAACTTGCCTACCATAAGTGTGTCTGTTAGAGACGCATCATCGTCTATGCCCAGCACGACGAAGGTCAGAATATTTTCGTTGAGGAATTCCTCCGGCACAAAGTCTCCTTCCAATACATCAATAATTTCGGTATCGTTATTTACGGAGTCTGCGTCTGCGGAAACTGCAGGCGGTTTGTCATAACCTATTGGGCTTGCTTTAATTTCCGGAGGACGCACCCAGAGGTTTAGCGCGATGGAGATGCCTATAATCAAAAGACCGGATATTCCTATAATATATCTAAGTCTGCGGCGTTTAGGGCGTTTCCCTGTACTTGAATTCAAATTTGTCAATCCTTCCTGAAAGGGGTGGGCAGATCTCTTTGGATTCACATAATAGTGTGTATTTACATCTAAATAGCATCATTTCTATAAACAAAATAAAATTACTATACATGTGCGGCATGAAACCTCCATACAGCAGCTGTCGCCGCTGTATGGAGGTTTTTAGTTTATAACATTATTGGGTATTATCTGAAATGCGATGATTTCAGGATTACACC
>JGI994J12354_10005716_pt1 | contig 10620 bp, 9 predicted proteins | sample IntmicLarv3ML3BL_FD_12354 | JGI IMG/M metagenome (IMG submission 12354)
ATGCTGAAAAATGCGTATGGTATGTGAAAAAGATGATTGAGGATAACATACTGCCTAATTTGTGGAGTGTTCACCCACCCTTTCAAATTGACGGCAACTATGGCTATACTGCGGGTATCAATGAAATGTTAATACAAAGTCATGATGAACAAATTCACATATTGCCAGCGCTACCTAAGGAATGGCAGAGTGATGGTTTTTTCACAGGTTTAGTGGCTCGAGGTAATGTTGTAGTAGATTGTCGTTGGGAAAACGGGAAAGTACAGAAATTGGTGGTGACAGCAAGGAGTGATGTGACTTGTGTCGTAGTGTGGGAAGAAACGAAGAAATGTATTGATTTGACGAGTGGTGAAGTGAAAAAATTGGTTTAAATCTATTAAAAAAGAGTCTGCTTAGTTTGCAGACTCTTTTCTAACATGGACTCTTTTCTAAATAAGAAATTCTATTATATCCACTGTCTATTTACTTCGTCAAGTAACCATTGCGACGTTGTCTTACTTCATCAAGTAACCATTGCGACGTTGTCTTACGTCATTAATGGTTACAACAGCCTGTGGACTGAAGTCTTTTATGGTAGCAAGTCCCTCAGGAACGCTTTTACGTCTAACAAATATCATTAAAATGTCAACAGCACCGTCCATTCCTTGCCCAGCAACCGTAGTTACACCGAAACCTTTCTCACGAAGAGCTGTTGTGATAGCTATGGTTTTATCTGGTGATACAACAACTTGAATTTGTGCCATACCGATAGCAAGTTTGTTCTCAAGAGTTACACCAAGATAATTGCCACAAGAAAAAGCGAGACAATAAATAACCAATTTGAGAGGATCCTTGCTCAAATCAGAGAGTACGTTACTGGCTAAAATGGCCCAAATTAAAATTTCAATAAACCCAATCATAGAGCCTTTTAGTTTTTCACCGCGATTTATAAGAACCAATCGCATGGTGGCAAGGGATACTTCGAATAATTTTGCTAAAAATACAAATAAATAAAGCATCATAAACCTCTTTTCCATTATGTCTTATGGCAATAATAACATAGGGTGAAGTAGGAGTCAATCATCTTGAATCCCTATGAAAAATGCTCGTGTATTCCAAAGCTCCTTGCTCATCTACATAGAAATTATTTGAATTAGAAAATATAAATCAAATGAGGGAGTTGCTCAAAATATGATTTTAATGATATGATAATTACATAATCAATAAAGCAAAAATTTAGTAACTATTGGAAATAAAGTGCGAGTTGAGGTGAATTAGCAGTGAAAAAAAGTGATAATGATATAAACAAATGGGGGCTGTTAAACTCATTAATTTCTCTGGTCAATGAGGGAGCAGAAGATAAATCAGAAGTCACCATTGCGAAATGCTTACTTAAAAATTATAATCACATACAAGATTTAAATATTTATAATATTGCTGAAGAATGCTTTGTTAGTAGAGCTACGATTCGAAGAATGGCAAAGAAATTAGGTTTTGATAACTTCAAAGATTTAAAAAGTCAGTTCTCTGATTTTTCTGACAACTATTCATTCTATCGAACAGGTATTGATAATGATATATTGGGCAACACTGTAGCTCGCCAAATTTTTAATATGGCAATCGAATGTGACCAGTTCTTTACTGATAATAAAATCGAACTCACTATTCAACAGATGAAGAAAGCCTCACAAATAGTATTTTTAACATCGGATATTTACAGCAGACAAAGTAGTGAATTTCAAAAAGCGATGATTCTCTCTGGGAAAATGGTAAGAGTAGTTTCTGCTAAATTTGATGAGAATGAAATGATACAAAAGTTAAAGGCGAGTGATATTTTAATTGTCATTTCAATATCAGGCTTTTTTGTTTCTTTGGCAATGCCCTTTGTGGAGAAAAGTAAGGCAAGGAAAATTTTGCTGACAACTGTACAGGAGGAGTCACACAAGTCCATATTTGATGAAATTTGGTATTTGAGTAGTGAGCCTAAAGTAGAGCATAGAGGCGTATATACAGTATACGCAACACAATACTGTCTAGAAAAAATATTTACTGCATATATAAAGAAATATGGGAAATAGGGGCTGTTGCGATAATTGCAATAGCCATTTTTTTAACTAAGCATTGCTTTTTGAGAGTTTTAAGCTGAAAAATTCGTTTCAAACAGTGCTTGTTCAAATGGAAAATGTTTTTGGAACGTTTTATGCACCCCAAAGCTTAAAAAAAAAGAGCATAGTGAATACAGGGAGAAAAACTCTCCACTAAAAATATTTAGGAGGATAGATTATGAATTCACACACAGCTCTATGTAATGAAATTTTAAGTGCTATTGGTGGGAAAGAAAACATTGATAGTGTAGCACATTGTGCTACTCGGCTTCGCTTGACGTTAAAAGATTTAACGAAAGTTAGTAAGAATGAAACTGTAAAATCTATCAAAGGTGTATTAGGCTTGGTGACGATGAATAATTCGTATCAAATTATTATAGGACCTGGTGTTGATACGCTATATTTAGAATTCATCAGACTAGCTAAAATTAAAGGGTCAGGGATAGTGCCTGATACAGATAATAACGCAATAGAAGATATCCCTAAACAAAAGGAGAAATTAACTGCAAAAAAAGCAATTATGAAAGCGATAGATTTCATTTCGGGCTCATTTTTGCCTACTATTCCAGTAATTGTTGCTGGTGGTTTGATTAGTGCAATTTTGGTTTGTTGTACGACCTTTTTTAACATGAATACAGAGTCAGGTACGTACATTGTATTGAATGCTATATATGCAGCAGCTTTTACATATTTACCAATTTATGTTGGTTATAATACGGCAAAAAAATTAGGAGTTACACCAATGTTAGGGGCTCTACTAGGTGGAGTAATGGTTTCAGGAAGTATTAGCGGAGTAGAGAACCTAAATTTTATGGGAATTCCTATTGCGACAGTCAATTACGCTCAATCAGTATTGCCAGTGATGTTTGCTGTGTTATTTATGGCATTTGTTTATCGCCCATTAGAAAAACGTATGCCAAAAGAAATTAAATTTGTCATGGTTCCTGTTCTGACAATGCTTATTACAGTACCAATTACTTTAATCGCAATCGGTCCAATGGGAACATGGCTTGGTGATGGGATAGCGACTGTAATGCTCTGGTTAAGTAATAGTCTAGGAGGGGGAGCAGTGAGTCTATTAGCAGCATTTTTTCCAGTTATGTTATTTACAGGAACTGGTGGTGGGTTATTCCCTGCAATATTTGCTTCGTTTGAAACCTATGGATATGAGGGGTTTATCATGACGAGTTTATTGGCAGCTAACCTTGCTATGGGTGGCGCAGCAATCGCAACCAGTTTTAAACTTAAAAATAAAGATAACAAATCAGTAGCGATGTCCACTGGATTAACAGCAATATTTGGAATTACGGAACCAGCTATCTATGGTACGTTAGTTCGTTGGAAAAAGCCCTTTATTGCGGCTATTATAGGGTCAGCTATTGGTGGTTTATTTGCTGGAATGATGAATGTCGTAGAATATGTATTCTCTTCACCAAGTGTAATTAGTATCATTGCATTTATGAATCCTGATGGAACAATGCGCAACTTTATTATGGCGATTATTACGATGATTATAGCATTTGGGTCAGCATTTATAATTACGTTGTTTATGAAAATAGAAGAAGATAGTACTTTAGAAAATTAGTGACAGCTACAAGTGAATAGACTAAAAAAGGAGGAAGTAGTAAAATGTCAAAAGTATCAAGGAGCTTTCCAAAAGGATTTTTGTGGGGAGGTGCAACAGCAGCAACACAATGTGAGGGAGCTTGGAATGTTGGTGGAAAAGGTGCAACAATTCTTGACCATTGTACCAACGGAGATAAAACTCACCCACGTCGAATTACAGATGAAATTGATACAGATAAGTATTTTTATCCAAGCCATGAGGGGTGTAGGCAATATGAACATTATGAACAAGACATAGAATTGTTTGCCCAAGCAGGGTTTAAAACTTACAGATTATCAATAAATTGGTCGCGTATATATCCGAATGGAGATGATGCAACACCAAACAAAGAGGGGATTGAATACTATCGAAAACTATTTCAAAAATGTAAAGATGTAGGTATTGAGCCAACGGTAACAACGACTCATTATGATATGCCATGGAACCTTGCAGTGAAGTATGGAGGCTGGAAAAGTCGCAAAGTTATTGATTTGTTTGTTAAATATGTAGAAACAATCATGAGAGAATACAAAGGTTTGGTGACAAAGTGGCTTACCCACAATGAAATTAATTTCGGGACGATTTCCTACGGTGAATTTGTTACTTCTGGAATTATTCCTAAACGAGGATATATCATAATGGAAGATCCAGATGCCACAACGGAAGAAATAAATGATAGATTTCAAGCACTACACCATGAATTTGTAGCAAGTGCAAAAGTAGTACAAATAGCACATGAAATTGATGAATCTATTCAAGTCGGCTGTATGGTATGCGGGTTTGCGTATTATCCCATCTCTTGCAAACCAGAAGATGTTGCCAAAGCACAAAGAGATATGGAGATATGGAATTACTATTGTATGGACGTGCTGTGCAAGGGTAAGTATCCGTATTGGGCAAATCGCTATTGGGAGGAAAATAATATTTCACTTTCTATCTTGGAAGAAGATTTGAACATTTTAGCAAAGGGAACGGTTGATTTTGTAAGTTTTAGCTATTATCGTACAGATTGTTCACAAGCGGAAAGTAAGGTTTTGGAGGGAATAACTGATTTTGGCAAGCAAAATCCTTTCCTTGAGGCGACGCAATGGGGCTGGACGATTGATCCTGCGGGATTAAGATGGCTTTTAAATGAATTTTATGCAAGATATGAAAAACCATTGATGATTGTTGAAAATGGGATTGGAGCATATGACAAGCAAGAGGAAGATGGTAGTGTTCATGATTTTGCTAGAATTGATTTCATGAGAGAGCATATTATAGCTATGAAGCAGGCGATTGAAGATGGTGTTGACCTTATCGGTTACACTTGCTGGAGTGCTATTGATATCGTTTCGGCATCAACAGGAGAATTTAAAAAGCGCTATGGACTAATCTATGTAGATGCTGACGATCTTGGTGAGGGTACATATAAACGTTATAAAAAAGATTCGTTTTATTGGTATAAAAAGGTCATTGCATCAAATGGAAATGATTTGAATTAAAAAATTAACACAAAAACAGCAGGGAAACTTGCTGTTTTTGAAACTGTTCATGTATAAAATATTTCGAGTCAATTCTTCTTTTACTTCAATACCTCCTCATAAACAAAACACGTTGTAAGATGGTCATTAACCATGCCGATGGCTTGCATATAGGCATAAATAATGGTTGTACCAACAAATTTGAAACCCATTTTTTTCAAGTCTTTACTAATTTTATCAGAGATATCACTTGTCGCAGGAACATCTTCATTTCGTTCCCAACTATTTACAATAGGTTTATAATCCACATAAGCCCATATGAATTTATCAAAACTTTTTCGTTACAGCAGAATTAATCTTTAGACGGTTTCTAATAATGCCCTCATTTGTTAGGAGTTCTTGAATTTTTGTGTCATCATAAAGTGCAATCTTTTTGGGGTCAAACCTGTCAAATGCTTTTCGATATGCGTCTCTCTTTTTTAGTACAGTTATCCATGAAAGACCTGCTTGTGCACCCTCTAAAATTAACATTTCAAATAATTTGTCATCATCATGAACAGGTCGTCCCCATTCATTGTCGTGATAGTCATCAAATAAAGGTGATTCGGAGGCCCAACCACATCGGACTTTCTCGGTCATAAAATTCCCCTTTCAGTGAAAGATTTGTGATGCTTATTATTTTACATTAGATATAAAACATAAAACCATCGTTCGTTTTATGCTTTAAAGCAGAAACAACCAAATTGGCAAGCGTGATATCGCTCAAGGTTTTCTTAACTGTACAGTCAAGAACATCAAAAGCAACTACGCGCATTGCTTTTTCAATATCTGGAGCATTTTTCATAACTGTTTCTTCTGTTGTCTCAAATAATGTGAGTTCGACAGCAGACAAAATATCAAGTACGGTAATTTGCTCTGGTATGCGAGAGAGTTGGTAGCCTCCACGTGCTCCCTTTACAGAAATTACAAGCCCACCCCTTTTTAGTAAAGAAAAGACTTGTTCTAAATATATTTTAGATATCCCGAGTTGTTCAGAAATACGAATAACGGTTATATGTTTTGCATTATCATAATCTGCAGCGATATGAATCATTGCAGCAAGTGCATAGCGTCCTTTTGCAGAAATTTTCATAGATTAAACTCCATTTCATAGGTAATATATATGTATTATGATATAATAAGATGAAAGAGCTTGTCAATCGCATTTTCACACGATTCATAAACGTTGAGTATAAAGAAGAAATAATCTATAAATACTCATAGATAATATTGATAAGTGGGTGATAAACATAATAAATACCAATAAGACAAACACAGCAAGCTATAGTACCATTGTATGAAAGATAACCTACGTAAAATCATACAAGGAGGAACAAAGTGATGAACTTAAAAAGTGAGGTAAGTGTAGCAAAAATTGCAAAAGAGGCAGAAGAGCTATTTCGAGGTGGTTTTTTTTGCTCAGAGGCAGTAGTCTGTTCAATTAGAAGTAACTTTGAAATTGATGTCCCAGAAGAAGTCATTGCTATGGCATCGGGCTTTCCCGTTGGAATTGGACGCTCTAAATGTCTTTGTGGAGCAGTATCAGGTGGTGTTATGGCGATTGGGTTAGTATTTGGACGTAAGGTGCAAAAGGACCCACAAGTAGAAGAAACATTAAGATTGGCAAAAGAATTACACGATTGGTTTAAGAATGAGGCAACAGGAAAAAATGCACTATGTTGTCGTATCTTAACAAAGGAATTTGATATGGGAGCAGGCGAACACAAGGAACAATGCATTCGTTATACAGGGCTTGTAGCAGGCAAAGTCGCGGAAATGATTATCCGTGAAAAAGGATTGAAAAATATTGACGAATAGGATATGTGCTAGAAAAGGAGGGGGATTATGTTACGAAAAATACCACACCCTATTGTGGGGGTTATGCTAGGAGTGGCAGCTTTAGGAAATTTACTGCAAAGTTATTCAGAAACAATACGCTTGATTTGTGGCGTAATTGCAACTATTTTAGGAATTTTATTTTTACTGAAATTCATATTGTATCCAAAGGTAGTAGCTGAGGATATGAAGAACCCGATTATGGCAAGTGTAACAGGAACATTTTCAATGGCACTTATGCTTTTGTCTGTATATGCAAAGCCTTATATTGGTGGCGGGGCAGTTATCATTTGGTATATTGCAATCGCTATGCACGTAGCATTGATTATTTATTTTACAGGAAAGTTCATGTTGAAATTAGAAATGCCAAAAGTATTTGCCAGTTACTTCATCGTATATGTAGGAATTGTGACTGCCAGTATTACTGCACCAGCACACGAAAAAATGGGAATTGGCAGCGGTGCATTTTGGTTTGGCTTTGTAGCTTTGTTGATTTTGTTAGTACTTGTGACTTATCGTTACATAAAATTTAAAGAAATTCCAGAGCCAGCAAGACCATTATTTTGTATTTTTGCAGCACCAACAAGCCTTTGTTTGGCGGGATATATGCAGTCTGTTGCAACAAAATCAATGGCAATGGTAGGCTTTATGGCAATCCTTTCTATTTGTATTTACGTGATTGTACTACTGCAACTTCCAATGCTCTTGAAGTTGAAATTTTATCCAAGTTATGCAGCATTTACCTTTCCATTCGTAATTAGTGCGATTGGAATGAAAATGACGATGGCGTACTTGGCAAATGTGGGACAACCATTACCATTTTTGCAATATGTCGTTCTAGTTCAAACCATAATAGCAACAGCATTGACGATTTATACATTGATTCGCTATAGTATTGTTCTTGCGACTTCAAAATAGGACGTTGAAATCTAAATAAGAATGCGAGAGTAGTGTGGGGCAAATTGTTTCACACTACTTTTTTTGAGTTCATAGAAAGTATGACTATGAAACAAAAACCCTCTGTGAGATACACACTCGCTTAAGTGCAAGATTCTCGACACAGAGAGTCTGCAAGTAGTCCCTGTCTTTTTTCAAAAATGAAAACAAAGTATCCTAATTCATAGAAAAATGGTATACTTAAAAAAATGAACATACAAGGAGACTCAGAGATGAATTTAGATACATATAGCGTTATACAAAAACAAGAACTAGCAGATATACACGCACAAGGAACATTGCTTAAACATAAAAAAAGTGGAGCAAGAATTGTTTTAGTAGAAAATGAAGATATTAACAAAGTATTTACGATTGGTTTTCGCACGCCACCAGAGGATAGTACAGGGTTACCACACATTTTGGAACACTCTGTTTTGTGTGGTTCTAAGAATTTTCCAGCAAAAGACCCCTTTGTAGAATTGGTAAAAGGTTCTATGAACACATTTTTAAATGCAATGACTTATCCAGATAAGACAGTATACCCTGTTGCAAGTTGCAACGATAAAGATTTTCAAAATTTAATGCATGTTTATATGGACGCCGTATTTTATCCAAACATATACGAGCAACCCAAAATATTTTCACAAGAGGGGTGGAACTACCGCTTGGAAGATAAAGATGATGAGTTGGCTTATAATGGTGTGGTTTATAATGAAATGAAAGGTGCATTTTCTTCGCCAGAGGGTGTGTTGGACCGTGTGATTTTAAATTCATTATTTCCAGATACTACGTATGCACATGAATCAGGTGGAGACCCAGAAGTGATTCCAGAGTTGACTTATGAGCAGTTCTTAGAGTTTCATCGTACCTATTATCACCCATCAAATAGTTATATTTATTTGTATGGAAAAATGGACATGCAAGAAAAGTTAGAATGGTTAGACAAAACATATTTAAGCCAATTTGAGGCAATTCATGTGGAGTCGGCAATTCAAAAGCAAGAAACATTTAAAGAACTTGCCAAATTAGAGTTGCCTTATTCTATCGCAGAGGAAGAATCAGAGGAGGATAATACCTATCTTTCTTATAATAAAGTAATTGGCACGAGTCTTGACAAACATTTAGTGATGGCATTTCAAGTGCTAGACTATGTGTTATTATCAGCACCCGGTGCACCATTAAAAAAGGCTCTTTTAGACGCGAAAATCGGAAAAGATATCATGGGTGGCTATGATGATGGTATTTATCAGCCAATGTTTTCAGTAGTTGCAAAGAATGCAAATATTGAACAAAAAGAAACATTTGTGAAAGTAATAGAAAATACACTGCAGAATTTAGTGGAAAATAAACTAGACACAAAAGCATTGGAGGCTGGAATTAATTACCATGAATTTCGTTATAGAGAGGCTGATTTTGGAAATTATCCTAAGGGGTTAATGTATGGACTTGAGATGTTTGGCAGTTGGCTTTATGATGATGAGCAACCATTTTTGTACATGGATAGTCTGCGTGTGTTTGCATTTTTGAAAGAACAAATTGGTACGGGATATTACGAAGAGTTAATTGCAAAATATATACTCCATAATCTTCATGGTTCGCTTGTAAACGTTGTGCCAAAACAAGGACGAACCACTCAAATGGATAAGGAGTTGACGGCGAAACTTGAAAGCTATAAGCAATCTTTAGGTGAAGAGGAAGTTATGGAGTTGGTAAAGGCAACGAAAGAATTGGAGGCTTATCAAGAAGAACCATCAAGTGAGGAGGCGTTAGCGAAGATTCCACTGTTGAAACGAAGTGATATTAGTGAAGAAATAGAGCCGATTTACAATGAAGAAATTTCTGTGGGAAGTACATCTATTATTTATCATGAAATCGAAACAAACGGAATTGGCTATGTAAAACTTTTGTTTAATATTGAACATATTTCGACGAAAGACTTGCCGTATGTGGGGATATTGCAGGCAGTGTTAGGACTTATGGATACAAAAAATTATGAGTACGGGGCATTGTTTGATGAAATCAATGTGCATACAGGAGGAATTGGAACATCTCTTGAAATGTATCCAGATGTAAAATGTGCAAAAGAAAAGAAATTCAAGGCGATGTTAGAGATAAAAGGAAAGGCATTATACGAAAAAACAACAGTCTTATTTCAAATGATGGAAGAAATATTGACCAGAACTCTTTTTGAGGACGACAAACGTTTGCTAGAATTGTTGGATATGCTGAAATCAAGATTGCAAATGCGCATACAATCAGCAGGGCATACTGTGGCTGCTTTGCGTGCTGCGTCCTATGCCTCACCATTATCACAGTGCAAAGATATTACATCAGGGATTGCATTTTACGAAATGGTACAACAATTAGTAGATACATACGAAACAGAAAAAGAGGATTGCATACAACGCCTACAAAGTATAACCAGAACGCTATTTGCAAAAGGAAATTGTCTGGTTAGCTACACTGGAAATAGAGAAAGTTTGGCAAAAATCGTAAAACAAGTAGAAATATTACAGGGAAGTTTATATGAAGAAAGTACAACAAAGTCTGGCTATGAGCTACAACCCGTTCACGAGAATGAGGGACTAAAAACCTCCTCAAAAGTGCAGTATGTTGCAAGAAGTGGAAATTACATAGATGCGGGGTATGCATATAC
>JGI994J12354_10005717_pt1 | contig 10618 bp, 8 predicted proteins | sample IntmicLarv3ML3BL_FD_12354 | JGI IMG/M metagenome (IMG submission 12354)
CGTTGACATCGTGAAAATCCCGACAGGCTCGACCTACACAGTAACAGAGCTCAATCCGGGCGACTTCACCCCCCTCTACACGAATACCGATAAGAACGCGAGAGTTGACGCAGTAATTGAGGGAGATGAGTCCAAGGCCCACAATGAGAGTGACTCCGTCGTAATTTACAACTTTGAAGTTCCGGAAGACACTATCATGTTCTCCAAGGCACGCGTTGTCGCCTCCCCGAACTCACCGCGCCTGACCGATAAGTACGAGTTTGTGGTCAGCCTCACAGTTCCGGGCGACCCGTCGCTTTACAACGACAGGCTTATCCGTGCCGAGCTGATTAAGGTTACCGACGCTATCAGCGTTCTCGCTCCGATAGTCAGCGACCTTGAAGCAGCAGTAGAGACGAACAAGGACGACCGCGCGCTCCTCAGAGTGGCAATCGACATCGCAAAATCCGACAGAGACGCGGCCATCGAAGCCATTGAAACCTTCACCGCAGGAGACGAGTTCTACGACGACTGCATACCTTGTGACCACGACGGTTGGGTTGACGGCAACTGCATTGAATGCGGCGGTTCAGGCCATGACGAATGCCCGGATTGCTACGGTGTTGCTCCGGTTTGCGGAACATGCGACGGAACCGACACCGAATGCACAGAGTGCGGCGGCGTAGCTAAGGTTTGCCCGACCTGTGGCGGCATAGCCCCGGATTGCGGCAACGGCTGCACTGCTGGCAAAATTGAGAACAGCGAAACCTGCACCGACTGCAACGGCGAAGGCAAAGTAGTAAACGCTGCCGGTCTTGCTGAAATCGATGCCATCAATGAAACGTACAACAACGACTTCGGCGCAGACGAAGCAACACTCAACGGATACGACGCAGAGGCAGACGAATTAGCAGCTAAGGCGGAACTCCTCGCTAAGCTCAAAGCTGCCAAGGCAACGCTCGAAGGCGACAGGGATAACGGAGTTGCCCCGAAGCTCGTCATGATTGACGTAACGACAGGCGACGAAACCCCGTATGAGCCGGGCGTAACACTGTTCCCAATCGAAATCGGTCAGGTTCAGATTGTTAACGCAGAGGGCGAAGTTGATGTTATCGACGGCAAGAACTTCATAGCAAACGCTAACGGAACATACAGCATATTCCTTGCTGTTGGCGAAATTGCCTCCATCAACGAACTGCCCGCAGACACTGCTTACACCATCACTGAAATCATTGACGAGTTCAGAACCCCCGAAGATTTCCTCGGCGCGTTCGACGACGAGAAGAAGAGCCCAGACAACGGCGACGCTCCGATTCCGGATAACACCGTTAACGGAATTCTTGTTGGTGACAAGGAGCAGAACATTCACATGTTCTACAACTGGTTCGAGGTTCTGTTCGGGAACCTGAACATCAAGAAAGTCTGGGGCGGCGATGGCACACCGGGTTCGGCTTCGGTCACAATCACGGTGTACAAGGATGACATCTACTACACGACCGTTGTTCTCGAGGCTCCCAATTGGGAAGAGACGATTGATGTCGAACTTGGCCACCACTACAGTGTGCAGGAGATGGACTGCCCGGCAGGTTACACTGTCCGTTACACAAACAACGGCATAGTCCTTGACTACAACAACAGGGAAGGTACCATAACGGTCAATAACTATGAAATTCCGCCCGAATCATGGGAGCCGAGCACTCCGCCCAGCGATGGTCCGAGTGACGGCCCGAGCGACGAACCGAGTACCCCGCCCAGCGATGAGCCCAGCATCCCGCCCAGCGATGAGGACTTCGAGGACGAGGATGTACCGCTTGATCCGGGCGACGAAGACGAAATCATTGATGAAGATATCCCGCTTGGCCCGCTTCCCGAAACAGGTGGCGCAGGCGTCGGAATCTTTGGCCTCCTTGGAGTGGCGCTCATGGGGTTAGGACTTCTGATCGGCCGCAAAAAGAAGGATGAAGTAACTGAAGGCGACGAATAATCGCTTGCAGATAACAGCTTCCCAAAAGTAACCCTCGCGACTTCCCCAGCAAACTTCCCTAAGATCCCGGTACAGAACTTCCCTAGACGGCGTCCCAGCAAAACTTCCCAAAACGAAGAAGCCCTGCCGAAAGGCGGGGCTTCTTCTTGGTGGGAATGAAATTATAAGATTTTTTCAAAAATGCCGTGGCGTATGTATTCATGGCCGTCAATGAGTGTGATTTTCTTCGGAAACAACACTGGGTATCTGATAAACGGAGGGTCATCCTCTGTTACGATGAAAGCGTTCTCGGCTTTGGTGCCCGTAATTGAAGGGTTGTAGCAGTAGCACTGTAACTTTACAATTTTTGGGCTGTTCGGTGATTAGGGATAATCCGTTTGTGTAGCTCTGAGGCCCGCCCTGATGGTACACCTTCCACATATCGGTGAGTCGTAGCCCTGCCAAATGCACGCCAAGGATATCGCCTTCAACAAAACCGAAGTAATGATAAACGAATGATTACCACCTTGGGCTATGACAACCCCGCCGGACGTCCATGGACTTTCGCACACCCCGCTAGGTGTCTATACGATTAAGCTCGATGATGTTTTGTTGCGGTAAACTAAATCGGTTCGCGCGGTGAAGCCGTGGCTTTCCCAAAACCTGTTGCCGACTTCGTTTTTCGCGAACACCACCAGCGCAACCTTGTTTATGCCCTCCGCCTTCAGCGCATCCATGGCGCGGGAAACAAGTGCACCTCCGATACCTTGGTGGCGCTCGTCGGCGCGCACAGCGCTGTGCGAAATATAGCCGCGCCGACCGTCGTGCCCGCACAGGATAGCGCCGACAAGCGCGCCGCCTTTTTCAGCGACGAAGCAGGTCGAAGGGTTGCGGTACAGGTATTTTTCTATGCCCTCATATGAGTCGTCGATGTCATTCAGACCCATGCCGGGTGTGTTTATCCAAAGCTCGTACACAGAAGCATAGTCGCTTAAAAGCATGTTCCTAATCAGAATTTTTTCACACATTGTACTTTTTCTCAATCATCGAAATCAGCAGGCCGTACAGCAAAATCATCGCCTGAAACGCGACGATGTACATCGAGCCGCCCATCCACGCGATAACCATCGGGATGAACTGAATCACGCAAAGCAAGGAAAACGAATATTTATAGAGCTTTGTCCGTGTTTTTTTGACCGCCGAGTGTATAAATGCGCCCATAACGACAATGAACAGCAAAAATTCGGCAATGCCGAAAATCGCAATCGGCGCGGTGAGATTTCCCATAATGGCGTAATAAATTGCCGCCGCACCCAGAAGCAACAGGAAAAAGCCCTGTAAAATCGTAAATTTCATCTTTTGCATAAAAATCCTCCTCAGAACAAAGTTATCAGACATACAACAAGGAAGCACACAGGCTGGTGCAGTATATAAATCAAAAATGTGTTGCGCCCGACAGCGGCAAAAAACGGAACCCGAAGCGAGTAGAACCGTTCCGGCAGCCGCTTTTCAACCACCCACTTGCCGAAAACCGTTCCGGCGAGGTGGATGAAAATCCACGGCAGCAACGGGAAATAGTCGCTCGACCTAAACCCCTGCTGTCGGAGGCCGAGCCACCACATGCCCGGAATACCAAAATATCGCGAGTTTAAGTACCGCTGTGTTATTACGAACAGTATAGCGCAGAGCAGTATCGCAAGTCCGCGCAGAATATCGGAACGGCGGCGGGAGATTTCGGATTTTACCGAATAGCTTTTTTCGAAAAATCGCCCCATAACAAGCTGTGCTGCGCCGAAAATCATCGAAGCGGAGCCTAGAAAATGCAAAATTCCGAACCACGCCGGCACACCGACAAAATATGTGACAATCGTCACGACCCACCCTATTGCAAACATTGCAAGCCCACGCAGCAGGTTCTTGCGGGAAAATCGGCAACTCAGGCCCGACAGAAAGATGAAAACTCCAGCGAAAACCGGCTGTAAAAAGTCGAAAATAGGGTTGTGCAAAATCCGCGAAGGTGCGCCTGCGAACAGAATCAAATCATATCCGAAATGATACGCGACCATCAGCAAAATCGAAAGGCCGCGCAGCCCGTCGATAAGCTCAATCCGCTTTGGCGCCGCCTTTTTCCAGAGGGTGAATTTCATCTTTTGACCATTCCTTTGTGTCAAACTGTGCTCGCCTACGCTGCGGAAAATAAGCCTTGCATTTCGCGAAAAATGCCGTGTGTGGCTTCGCTACCACCTGCTTTTTCGGCGACGGCTGCCTTATTCTCCTGCAACGTAGCCTCCGCTCTTCCATTACACATTAAACCGAAACAGCACAACATCGCCGTCGTGCATGATGTATTCCTTGCCCTCGCTGCGGACAAGACCCTTCTCCTTTGCCGCTGCAAGGCTTCCGCAGGAAATCAAATCGTCAAACGCGACACATTCCGCGCGGATAAACCCGCGCTCAAAGTCGGAGTGAATCTTACCAGCTGCCTGCGGCGCACGCGTTCCGCGCGTTATTGTCCAAGCGCGAACCTCCGGCTCGCCCGCCGTCAGGTAGCTGATAAGCCCCAAAAGGTGGTAGCTCTTGCGAATCAGGCGCGCAAGCCCGCTCTCGGAAAGCCCAAGCTCTGAAAGGAACATCGCGGCCTCTTCCGGGTCGTCCAGCGCGGCGATTTCCTCCTCGATTTTCGCGCAAATCGGTAGCGCCTCCGCGCCCTCTTTTTCGGCGTGGTCGCGGACTGATATGTAAAATTTATTGTTCTCGCTGTCGGCAAAACCGCTTTCGCTCATGTTAGCGGCGTAAATAATCGGTTTGCGCGTCAAAAGCTCGCAACTATTCAAAATTTCCGCTTCAATGTCATTTTGTGACTCAAAGGTTCGCGCGGGCGCGCCGCCATCAAGATGACTGCGAAGCCGTTCGAGCAACTCGACCTCCGCTGCGAACTTTTTGTCGCTTTTAGCGGCCTTCTGTGCCTTTTCTATGCGCTTTCCGATGTGCTCCAGGTCACTGATGCCCAGCTCCAAATCGATTATCTCAATGTCGCGCAGGGGGTCTGTAGAGCCCATGACATGGGTGATATTGTCGTCCTCAAAGCAGCGCACAACGTGGCAAATGGCGTCCACAGAGCGGATGTGACCGAGGAACTTGTTGCCAAGTCCCTCGCCGCGGCTCGCGCCTGCAACAAGCCCGGCGATGTCAACAAACTCGACAATTGCGGGCGTGTATTTTTTTGGATTGTACATATCGCGAAGCGCGTCAAGCCGTGCGTCCGGCACGGCGACGACGCCGACATTCGGGTCGATTGTGCAGAAAGGGTAGTTTGCGCTCTCTGCTCCGGCGTTAGTTATCGCGTTAAAAAGCGTTGATTTGCCGACGTTCGGCAGTCCGACAATTCCGAGTTTCATAAAATCATTCCTTATAGTTGGTGAGTTTCTTTATAAAATGATGCAGCCCGTCGCTTCTCTCGCTTTCGACAAAGCCTTTTGCGGGATAGAAGCGCGCGGCTTCAGTGAAATCGTCACTAAACCGCGTATGGATAACGGAAATTCCGTTATCCAGCGCAAAATTTTCCGCAACCTTTAGCAAGGCGCTGCCAATTCCGCCGCGCTTCAACGTAGGCTTGATAAAAAGCCGCTTGAGCCACATTTCATTGGAAGAGATAATGTTTGTTCCTATGCTTCCGACAACGCGGTCATTTTCATCCAGTGCGACCCAGAACATGTTGCCGCTTGCGAAGTAGTTCTTTTCGATGTCGAGCAAATCCTCGTTCAAACGGGGAACTCGACCCAAAGCGTCCTTTGCAGAAAGAAAGTTGAAAATCATGTCGTCGCGGTATTTAGGCTCGAAGGTGATGATTTTGTACATGAGTGGAAGTCCTTTCTGTCGAGCTACGCCGCCTCCGCTCTTCTTCTATTCCATCCCAACCGTCAAAACCATAGGTCTTCGGCGGGTTGTGCGGTAGATATAGTCGCTTACCGCGTCCTTGACAGCGGAGGCGGCAACGGCGCGTCCGCGCCCCGCGACGGCAGAAATTGCCGTCATTGCAACGCCATTCAGCTTATCGACGAGGTTTTCCGAGTCCTTGACAAAGATAAAGCCGCGTGTAACAATCTCAGGCCCTGCGGAGAGTTTTCCGTTTTTATCAAAGGTAAAAGTCACGACAACAACGCCGTCCTCGGCGAGGTGTTTGCGGTCGCGCAGAACAACTCCGCCTGCATCGCCCGCAATTCCGCCGTCAATCAGAACCTGTCCGGCGGTTACGTTTCCGGCAAGCTTTGCGCCGGTCTGCGTAAATTCAAGCACGCGCCCGTTTTCGCTGATGAAAATGTTCTTCTTAGCAATGCCCATGCGCTCGGCAAGGACACCGTGCGCGCGCAGCATTTTATATTCGCCGTGAACCGGCATGAAGTACTTCGGCTTCGTCAGCCCGAGCATGATTTTCAGCTCCTCCTGACAGGCATGTCCGCTGACGTGCAGGGCGTTCAGCCGCTCGTAAACCACATCTGCGCCGCGCTTGAAAAGCTCGTTTATAACCTTTGAAATCGAGTTTTCGTTGCCCGGAATCGGGGAGGCGGACATGATAACCCTGTCGCCCTCGCCGATTTCAACCTGACGGTGAGTTCCGAAAGCCATGCGGTATAGAGCGGAAAGTGTCTCGCCCTGACTGCCGGTGGTGACGATGACAAGCTTATTTTTCGGGATTGAATTTATCTGGTTTATATCGACCATCGTGCCCTGCGGCAGGTTGACATAACCAAGCTTCGACGCAAGCCCCATAACCTTTTCCATCGAGCGTCCGTTGATTGCGACCTTACGCCCGACCTTGACAGCAGCCTCGATAATCTGCTGAATTCGGTGTGCGTTCGAGGCGAAAGTTGTAATAATCAGCCGCTGGTTCGACCCGCGGAACAGGTTGTCAAAAGTTTCGCCGACGGTGCGCTCGCTCATCGTGTAACCCGGGCGCTCAACATTTGTCGAGTCGGAGAGCAGCGCCAAGACGCCTTTTCTGCCGTATTCGCCGAAGCGCGCGAGGTCAATCATCGATCCGCCGACAGGCGTTGAATCAATTTTAAAGTCGCCGGTGTGAATGACAGGTCCAAGCGGCGTGTTGATAGCAAAGGCAACGGAATCCGGTGTGGAGTGGTTGACGGCGATTGCCTCGACCGCAAAACAGCCGAGGGTAACAAGCTCACCCGGGTTTATCGTGATAATTTTCGCGGCTTTAAGAAGCCCCGCCTCCTCAAGTTTGGACTCGATGAGTCCGCGCGCAAAGGGCGTTGCGTAAATCGGTGGGTTGAACTCGCGCAGAAGGTAGGCAAGTGAACCGATGTGGTCCTCATGTCCGTGGGTTATCAAAACGCCGCGAACCTTGCTTTTCTGCTTGACGAGGTAGGTCATGTCGGGAATTACGAGGTCAATTCCAAGCATGTCATCCTCAGGAAATCCCATGCCGCAGTCCACAACAATAGTGTCGTTGCCGTATTCGTAGAGCGTGATGTTTTTGCCGACCTCGCGCAGGCCGCCCAGAGGGATAATACGCAGCTTGTCGCGCTTTCCGGAGGTTGATTCCGAGGATATAAGCTCCGCCATAGTCGGTTGTGGCACGTTGTGAGCCTGATTTTTAGGCGGTCTGCCGGGTTTTCGCCCCTCGCCGCGCTGCTGATTTTGGCGTTGCGCCTTCTGGTCGTTTTTTTGAGAGGTTTCGGGTTTTTTCTGGTTGTTCCGGCGGTTATTCTGCGCGGGTTTTTCAGCAGAAGTCACATTTTGCGGGTTGCTGCCTGGGGCTTTCGCCTGTTTAGAGACGGCTGGCTCCGCGTTTTTCATGGAGTTGTCGGCACCCGCGCCGAATTCCTGCGACGCAAGGCGCGTCGAGGAGGCGCTTTCCCAAGCGCGGTTGAGTTCGTTCTGCGCTTCGATTAAAAGCTCCTGAGCGGACAGCTCACGCTTTTTTTCCGGGCGCGCAAAACGGGCACCGTTCCGTTTATTCGGATTACGGCGCTGATTGTTTGAGTTTTCTGGCATAAATATCTGGTTTCTCCTTAAAAAAGGGCATAAAATACCCTGAAGTTCAATTTTTAGCTTATTATATCGTAGTATGAAGCGCGTTGATATGATTTGGCATTGTTTTTCGGTTGCAGCGTAAGCGGCGAGAAAAACGACTGAAATGGATGGATAATGATTGCTGTGCAATCATTATAGGTATATATACAGCCGGGCTTACCCGGCAAATATTACAAAAGAATTGGCATAGGCACAACAACACCAAGTACCATACCATTATATTATACCACTACTTGTCAAGAGTTAATCAAAACAAAAAGCGGAGCGCGAAATCGCGCTCCGCCCGCTTTACTATTTTTCGTCGTAGGGCAAATCCTGCTCGGGAACATATTCAACGGGTTTGCTAATAACTATTGGAGCTTGAGGAACTTCGATAATCTCGGGTTTTTCGCACTCAATCGGCTTTCCGAGGAATTCGGGGATGTTAAGCCCTGCCATGCCGAAAAGCTCGTTCATTGGCGGGATGGATTTCATAAGGCCAGACAGGAAATTAGCCGTTGAACTTTTGCCGTCCGCCGAACCATTGCCGCTGTCCCAAACCGTAACCTTGTCGATTTTAAGGTTCTTGACAGCTTCAACCTGTGTCGCGACAAGGGCTTCGAGCTTGTCGGTAATCAAGAGCTTGACCGCGTCGTCGGCTTTTCCGCCGGACGCGCTGATGACAGCTTGCAAACCCTCTGCCTGACGCTTGAGTATTTCCTCCGCACCGCGCGCTTGCGCCTCCATGCGGGCAAATATCGCGTCAGCCTCGCCGCGCGCTATGCGCCGTGCCTTTTCAGCTTCAGCCTCTGCAGCGATTTCAAGGCGGCGCTTCTCAATTTCGGCGTCAACGATTATGTCGGCCTCGCGCGTTGAAAGCTCGCGGTTTGCGCGGCTGTCCTCGGCGAGTTTTTCGGCGGTGTACGCCTCTTCAAGAGCTTTCGCCTGCTGAACTTTTTCAGCGGCAGTTGCGAGGCGAAGAGCCTCAGCTTCGCGCTCGCGACGGGAGGCCTCGGACTGGGCGATGGTGATTTTTGCCTCATTTTCGCCCTTGACAGCGTCGGAATTTGCCACAGCGACGCGGATGCGCTGGTCGCGCTCCGCCTCGGCCTGACCTATGTTACCGTCGCGGTTACGCTCGGCAACGGACTGCTTTGCGTCATTTATCGCCTTTGCAGCAGCTTCCTTACCCAGAGCCTCTATGTAGCCGGATTCGTCGTTGATGTCGGTGACATTGACGTTGATGAGACGAAGTCCGATTTTTCTAAGCTCGGTTTCGACGTTGCGGCTGACGGCCTCGAGGAACTTGTCGCGGTCAGTGTTGATTTCCTCGATGTCCATCTGCGCGACAACAAGGCGCAGCTGACCGAAAATGATGTCCTTTGCAAGCTCCTGAACTTCGCTGAGTTTCAATCCAAGCAGGCGCTCCGCCGCATTCTGCATAACGCCGTCCTCGGTCGAGATTCCGACGGTGAAGCGGCTTGGCACGTCAATTCGAATGTTCTGGCGCGACAGTGCGCTGCGCAGATCGACGCTTATGGAAATCGGTGTGAGGTCGAGATACTGATATGCCTGAAAAACCGGCCAGATGAACGCCGCGCCGCCGTGCATACAGCGGCTGGAGCGGGAGTTTCCGCCGGTGCGTCCATAAATTACCATGATTTTGTCCGACGGACATTTGCGGTAGCGTGAAAGGATTGCGATGACTGTTCCGAGGAACAGAACCGCAAGGACAACAGAGCCAGCAATCACGATTGTCGGTGAACCCGCCGAGAGAATGACCGGAATTTTCATGTGTACTACCTGCCTTTATCTATTTTTGAGGTTATTAAAGGTTGTTTATAAGGCTAAATAAAGCCTTCCCTCGCCGCCGCAGTCGCGATGCGACTTGGGTTGTACTCGCTGGCTTCGCCGCGGGCACGCTCGATTGCCTTTGTCGCCGCAACAAGATGTCGGTTTTTGACCGAGATAAAATACCTGTCGAGCGCCTTGTTGGAGAGGTGCTTAGCCGTGATAAAATCAGGGTTGACAGACGGTGCGCGGCTTGTCGGGGCGGCCGGGGCGAGCGCCGATTGAAGCGTAAGCCGCGCCTGAGTGTTATAGGCGGTTGCGTCGTGCTTGATTCCGGCGGCGGCCAGCGCGTCGCTGATAAAGTGAAACTCGCGCTCGCTTCTGCCGGCATAAATTGTCGATTTTCCGAGTTTGAGAATTAATTTCATAAAATAAAATTTCTCCTTTCCTTATTCGGGAATTGCGCCGGTTTCGGTGAAACCGAAATTTCAGTAGATAGACTGAAAAGGTGCAAAACCTATGTTTGAAAGATTTTCTTTCAAACATGTTCCTCTTCTCCGTCGGGTGAGGTTTAGTGATATTTGGAAACTAAATGCACTGCCTCGCCTTTGTCAAGTTGCGTCTATGAACGTCAATTGTGTAGTAATCCTGCGTTGCGGCTGCTGCTTTCTCAATCTGCGCGTACTGGGCGTTCATCGCGCCGTTGTGAGATTTCAACCCACCGGATGGTCCGATTGAGGTCTGTTGGAGCATAAGCCGCGCGCTTTCGTCAAACTTCTCGTCGAAGTGGCGGATTTTTGCCTCGTCCAACGCGGCGCGGAGCCTGTCAAACTCGCGTGAGTCCCTGCCCCG
>JGI994J12354_10005718_pt1 | contig 10616 bp, 11 predicted proteins | sample IntmicLarv3ML3BL_FD_12354 | JGI IMG/M metagenome (IMG submission 12354)
AGTCAACTCAAAAGGTGAAGGTTTTACTGCAAAAATGGGGTATTTCGAAGCCCGTATGCTGTGTCCTCCGGGATTGGGAACTTGGCCTGCTTTTTGGCTGATGTCTCAGCGTCAATTACTTGACAAAACTATCGGTTTTTCCAGCGAACTCGATGTTTTGGAAGAATACGGCAGACAACCGCACATCGTTCACATGGTTCAGCATCTTTGGGACAGCCGTCCTGAGGGAATTAAAGGAAAAGGCGTACATAAGTCCGATACTTACGACTTAGTTGAAATGGGATTGGGCGATTCCGTACAAACTTTTCATACATATGGTTGCAAAATTACAGAAGATGAAGTCATTTATTATATAGATAACGTTCCTACAAAACGGCATCCGACCGACGAAATGTCGAAAGGCCCGATGTATTTCCTGATTGACTTAGCACTCGGACCGGGTTGGAAAGTAGAATTGGACAGATATGGAAATGATGTGCGTTTATTCGTGGATTATGTTCGAATTTATGAATAAAAATTGATATTTCAGAACTATTGTTTGACATGAAGCCATGAAAATGTATAGTTATGTTTAATAATTTGATGAGCCGTTTTTTATTGATTTCATAAAATGCGGTTCATAAATTATTTTGGAATGAAGATATATGTTGTATAAAATTATAGACACAATGAAAAGTCAGGGTATTATGTTTTCAAAAGAAATATCGAATAATGAACTTGATGAAATAGAAAAAGTTTACGATATAAAATTTCCTGAATCGTTACGAGAATTTTATAAAAATGGTATTCCTTTTTCATCTGATAATCAATGTTTTCCTAATTGGAATAATTTCGAAAATAAAAATATTGAAAACATTAAAGAACGCATGAAAGCTCCATATAATTGGCTTTTTAGAGATGTGAAAAACGATTTTTGGCTTCCGAAATGGGGAGAAAAAGCAGCTGATAATGACGGATTAATCGAACAATTTGCGAAAATTATTGTAGATGCACCAAAATTAATTCCGATTTATTCACATCGTTATATGCCAATCATTGATGGTGCGGACAATCCACCTGTTATTTCCACGGTTGGTCGTGATACGATTTACTATGGAAGTAATTTGATCGAATATTTACAAAATGAGTTTATACATGGAAATAATTCGAATATGGGTAAATGTTCATATGTTCCTTTTTGGGAGGATATTATATATAAACTAAATTAAGGAGCATTCAAAATGAACAACATTAAATGCAGCATAACGCCGATAGACGGAAATTATGATTTTGCATTGGAATTTCATGACGGATTGGCGTTTGTCAGAAATAATATTGAAGAATTTAAAATTGGATTTATTGACAAGACAGGGAAAGTAGTCATCCCGCTTGATTATTACGGACGTTTTGGACGAGAAATTTTTGTGAATCCCGGCTTTTTTGACGGTTTGGCTGTGGTTATAAACGCTGACGGAAAATTTGGATTTTTGAATATGACAGGTGAGATAGTTATTCCTTTTGAATATGAAAGAGCATTGGTTTATAATGACGGCTTGGCTTCCGTGAAAAAAGACGGAAAATGGGGTTTTGTTGATAAAAATAATACGGTTGTTATACCGTTTGAATATGATCATTTAGGCAGCGGAACTTTTTTTCAAGGAAAAGCGTTGGTACAAAAAGGTGATAAGTGGGGATATATCGACAAAACAGGTGCGATAATTGTGCCATTTACGCTTGAACATGACGAAGTTTTTATAGAAGGTGAGCCGATTGAAAAAGTGGAATCGCCGTTTGCGAAAGATTATGATGAAGTGAATGGGTTTCATGAAGGTTTTGCTACTGTGAAAATAAAGGATAAATACGGAAAAATAGATCAATCGGGGAATATAGTTGTACCTATAGAATACGATTGGATGACAGCGGTTAGTGAAGGACTTGCGTTGGCACAAAAAGACGGTAAGTGGTTTGTGATTGAATTTGATTAACTTTTTTAGCTGATGGTGTTATTTAGAAATCTCTTGTGAATCTGAATATAAAATGGATTTTAAAGATTGATGTTAATGAGCGGCTTCGTTTTTGAAGCCGCTCATTTTTTATACTCATACCACTTAAAAAGTGCGTCACTTTTTAAGCAATGATTCGAAGAATCGTTGACAATGCAGAGCATTGTTGGTATGTAGTTCATAGTTAATCCACAACGGCTTTGCCGCTTTACAAGCTCTGTTTGTAATTTAAAACTGTTTATAGTTTTTAAGTGGTTTAACTATATATTTTCTTTTAATTTTATGGGTAGATATAAGTTCATTTGGTGGTAGCCCAAGCCTTTTTTTATTTCATCATCTACATAGATCATGTGTCCCATTTTTGTGCGGGTTTGATCTTCTTCGAAATTGGTGGATTTGAGCCATTTTTCTGTTTTTTCTCTTACTTTGTCATGGCTTTCGCCGTCACCGTCTACGCTTACCGCTACTGCGTACAGTCCGCCTTGAAAATCGATGATTTTATAAGGTGCTGTTTCGGCTTCGGTTATATGGTCTTTTATTCCCCAAAACCACTCCATTTTGCCGTCTTTTCCCGTCAGAAAATCGGGGGAGCCGAACATAATTTCTTGGAATAAATCTTTGTTGTTTTCAATCCATTGTCCGAAAGCACCGAAAACTTCTTCGAACGGAGCTAAACCTGAGGTTATACATCGGAAATTCGGAATTTTGATTATCATTATATCGGGAATTTGTTTGTCTAATTCTTCGGTTATTTCGATTAAACGGTTGATGTCGGCGGAAGTGTCGTTGTCATCGGCGTTTGTCAGCTGTGTTTCTATTTCTTTTGCCTTTTGGTAGAGTAATTTAATGTCGGTTTCATTTTTGAAGTCGGCTTTTTTTATTTGCTCGATAAACTTCATTACGATTTCTTTAAGTTCTTGGAGCAACGCTACTTCGTTATCGATGTTTTCTACTTTATTGTTTAAAACTTCGAGTATTACAGAATTGCTTTCGGTTTCGAAAATCCGTTTAATATCTTTGACGCTGATGTTCAATTTACGCAGAATCAGAATTTGTTCCAGCTTTTTTATGTTGGTTTTATCGTAGGACCGATAAGCGTAATCGTCGTTCCGAATGCTGGTGATTAAACCCGTATCCTCGTAATAACGGAGAGTTCGGGCAGAAATGTTATATTGGACAGAAATGTCGCGGATTTTTGTTAATTCGTTCATAATAATACTCCTTTTCTGATTATAGTATATACTATTCCCCAGCGTAAGAGTCAAGAACCTTTGACAATTAATAATTAATAATTAAAAATTAATTATAAAGAACGAAAGAACGATTTGGATTTGGGTGGGAATAATATTTAACAAATTAAGGGGCATCTTTCACATAAACCAGGTGCAGCATGTCTTTGTTATTATAATGTATAACATATTCGCCGCGCACTTCGAAACCCAGCTTTTCAACCACGTTTCGAGACATTTTGTTTTCAGGTCTGATGGGTGCATATATCTTGTTAACGCCCATAGTTTTGAACGCATAATCCAAACAGGCTCTGCTTCCTTCGACAGCAAAGCCTTTGTTCCAAAAAGTTTTTTTGAGCATATATGCCAGCTCTAATACATTTTCGCCATTTATGTCAGCCCAAGCAAGTCCGATTTGCCCTATCATATCACCTGTTTTTTTGTCTGTTGCCGCCCAAAAGCCGACTCCTGTACTCGTATATCTATCCAGTTGACGGTCTAACCATTCTTGCACTTGTTGTACCGAAAAAGTATGTTCCCATGCGTACATAACATCTGCATCTTGCAACATTTCACACAAATCCGTAAAATCATTTTGATTCATTTTTCGCAGCAGAAGACGTTCGGTTGTGATTATAATTTCCATATTATTATTCCCCGGTTAAATTCGGATAAATTTCGCTGGTGATATTTTTTATTTTTTTCAGAATATGGGGATTTCTATCGGTTTTCCGTTGCTCATAGCTGATTCGTGAGCGCAAATTCCTGCTGCGGTTATATTTGCACCGAGAATTTCGTCGACATACGGCTTTCTGTTTTCTATTATGCTCATTATAAATTCATTGACTAAATGCGGGTGAGAACCGTGATGTCCGGCTCCTGCACCTTTCATAAGCGAAATCTGCGGATTTAACGGGTCGTAGTTTCCGCCTACTGTGAAATGTTGGATTTCTTTCGGCAGACTTTGATGAAAATTGGGCATTTCTTTTACTTCAACAATAGTATCGCCGCCTCGTTTGCCGTCTCCTGCCGGTAAAGAAGTGGTTATGTACGGGTTGTCATTATCTTTAAAGCCCCATTCGAAACATGCGTCGCTGCCGTAAACAAATAAACCCTCCTGATATGCGCGTGCTGTTTCAAACAGTGAACGTGTAACTTCGCCTTTCAAGCCATTTTCGAATTCAAAAACGGCACATTCCATCGGATATGGGTTTCCGTATTGTTTAGTGAGCCATTCTTCCATTGTTCCCGAACCGAAACCGTTGACACGTTTGATTCGCGAATCTGACAGAGCGACCATGGGTCCTATGGCGTGCGTGCCATAATACATAGGAGGTAAACCCATCCAGTAATCAGGCCAGTTTGCCATGTCCTGATAATGTGAACCGCGCATGAACTGGATTTTTCCGAATTTGCCTTCTTTTATCATTTGTTTGACATAAAAGAACTGATAAGTATACAGCGTGGTTTCCATCATCATATAATTTTTACCCGATTTTCGGGTGGCATCAGTGATTTTTTTAATACCGTCGAGCGAAATAGCCATCGGAACGGTGCAAGCGCAATGTTTGCCCGACTCCAAAACAGCGACGGTTTGTTCTGCGTGCAGGGGAATGGGAGTCACGAGATGAACAGCGTCGACCGAATCGTCTTTTAAAACAGCATCTAAATTTTTATAAACTTTGGGTATACCGTTATTTTCTGAAACAAATTTCGCAAGATCTTGATTTGTATCGCAAATGCCGATAGTTTCGACGTTTGGGTGAAATTTGTATATGTCGGCGAACGCTCCGCCGAAACCGAGTCCGATTAGGGCTATGTTTAATTTTTTCATAGTACTTCTCCTATGTTATCAATAAAATTTATATAATACCATTATACCTGTTTTTTCAAAAAATTCAATAGATTTTTGATATAATTAAAAAATAATTATCAATAATTTGATTGACTTTTTTAATAAGCTTTGATATACTGTAAATATATTTAAAAATGGAAGACAGGTGATCATATGGGTTGGAAAATATTTGGACTTTGTGTCAGTATTATGTTAATTATTGCAGGATTCAGCGGTGATTATGTTTTAAGAGGAACCGAAAGCAGTACAGCTTTAATTGTTGTAGGTTTTGCATTTTTAGCTTGGGATATTTATTCAATTGCTACTCACGGCAAGGATAAAAAGAAGAAAGAAGCTGCAGCCACAGAATTATCAAACCGCAACAATGAGTTTTATACTAAATTAATGGACGAAAATGAATCGGAATATCTTACGGAAACACGTAACATTGATCTTTATCTTCTTACAAGATTGACTAACAGCAGTTCATATCCGATATTTTTAAACGGGCAGTCTTTTGGAGAAATCTCACCGAAAAATCGTCCGGTTAGTTTACAAACTAACCGCAAAAAAAATTCATTTCTTATTGAAGGGAAAGACGGATTTAAAACCTATTTCTTTTTTGAGGTGACGGGTGAACCTGTTCCGGATAAATTTCAAAAACCGGGTATCCAAATTAACGCTGATGATAATATGAACGCTCCGCAAAAAACATTTACGATTTTTGCCACGGGTAACAGCGGATTAACGAAAATTAATATATAAATTTTCAAAGGAGAACAGCAGTATGGAAAAAGTAAAACTCGGGTTCATCGGACTCGGTCACATGGGGCAGCTGGCACATTTGCATAATTATGTGCAGCTTAATGATATGTGCGAGATTGTTTCGGTTTGTGACGTTAAAATTGAGCAGGCTCGAACGTTGGCTTCCCGATTCGGGATTTCAAATGTTACAGCGGATTATCGGGAATTATTGGCTCGGAAAGATATTGATGCGGTGGTTTGTATTCAATATTTTGAAAATCATATCAATTTAGTACCTGATGTTTTACGTGCAGGTAAACATGTCATGACTGAAAAACCTCTTTGCGTGTTTGCCGAGAATGGTGACAAAATCGTACAAGCGGCTAAAGACGCAGGAAAAATTCATATGGTGGGAAATCATAAACGGTCTGATCCTGCTGTTGAATATGCAGTGGATTTAATAAATAAATGGAAACAAAGCGGCGAAATGGGCAAGATGACGTATGTCCGTATTTCAATGCCGCCGGGAAATTGGAGAAAAGACGCCGATATGCCGTTTATGACGTCAGAAACGCCGGGTCATGTACCGCCTGAACCCGCTCCGGCCGGAACGACTGAATCTGAACGAAACAAGGCAATTTGGTTCGTTAATTATTATATACATCAGGTTAATTTGATGAGATATTTGCTGGGCGAAGATTATCGTTTAACTTGTGCAGGCAAGCATTTCTTTTCGGCTGAAAGTGACAGCGGAGTGAACTGTATTCTGGAACTCGAGCCGTACAGCACGGCTGTGGACTGGCAGGAACATGCGATTGTCTGCTTTGAAAAAGGCTGGATTCGTGTTGATTTGGCTGCTCCTCTGGCTATGCAATTGGCGGGAACTGTGACAGTTTATGAAAATCACGGATGGGACAGCTTTGCTAAGACGCCGATGCTGCCGAATGTCAGCGCTATGCGTAATCAAGCTAAAAATTTTCTGTTGGCTGTAACAGGACAGCGTTCCGCGCCCTGCGCTTCGAGCGAAGCAGTGAAAGATTTGCGTATTGCCGCAGATTACCTGCGAATGGTCGAAGTCGGGGAAAAAGTAAGTTATGAGAAGCGGAACGAAGGCAGATAACAGATACGACGGAGGTTTTTGTTTGAAGAAAGTTTTTATTTTATTGTTTTGTATGGCTTTAATTATTGCGAGCGGTTGTTCGAGCAATAAAAATGATTTTGCGGTTATGGAAGAAACGTTTATTATCGGGGAAGGTACTGAATATGAACTCAACGGAACGCTAACCTTACCCAAAGGAGCGGTTGAACCATATCCTGCCGTTATTTTAGTGCATGGTTCCGGACCTAATGACCGTGACGAAACTATTTATAACAATAGACCGTTTAAAGATATAGCAGATTATCTTACTTCTCAGGGTATAGCTGTTTTACGTTATGATAAACGAACTTATACGCATCAGACAAAAATTGCGGCTGTTATTTCGGAATTGACAGTTAAAGAGGAAGTTATTGACGACGCTGTTTCAGCTGCGAATTTATTGAAAAATGATTCACGGATAGACAGCGAAAAAATGTTTGTTTTGGGGCATAGCTTAGGCGGTATGCTTGCACCAAGAATTGATGCGGAAGGCGGAAATTTTGCAGGTATAATTATTTTAGCAGGTTCGCCGAGAAGTTTTGCTGAAATTTTATATGACCAAAATATGGCGATTGTAGACACATTGACAGGGGACGATAAAATATTGGGTCAAAGCCAAGTCGATGAAATGATGAAAATATTCGAAAGTTTTAAAACCATGTCCGAACATGACGCTAAAAAAGCTTTTTTGGCCGGTGCTTCAGGTTATTATTACAAGGAAATGGATGCTCATCCTGCTGCCGATTATTTGTCTGTGATTACAAAACCTGTTTTGATCATGCAGGGTGACAAAGATTTTCAAATATATGCAGACAAAGATTATAAAGAGTATCAAACAATTTTCGGCGAAAAATCTAATGTGACGTTTAAATTATATCACGGTTTGAACCATTTATTTATGACTTCGACAACGGGAACGGCAGATGAATATAAAACAGCGAATAATGTAGATGAAAATGTTTTGAAAGATATATCCGATTGGATTTTAAGACATTAAATAGAAATTTTTCTCCGCCGAATTGATTTTTCGGCGGAGATTTGTTATAATAATTTTATTATTTTATAATTGCAACTTATGGTTGACAGATTGCAAGTTTAATTTGCTTGTTTCTTCTTTTGATTGTGATATAATATTTGTGTGAGGTGTTTATGAAAATTTCGGAAAAGATATATAAATTGCGAAAATCGATGAATATTTCGCAGGAAGAATTGGCTTTGCGGCTGGAAGTTTCGCGGCAGGCTGTTTCTAAATGGGAATCGGACAATTCAATGCCTGACACACAAAATATTATATTAATCAGTCAGATTTTTGGAGTCAGCGTTGATTATTTGTTAAATGATGATATTATAGATCAGGGAAATAATTCTGTGCCGAAAAAACGGTCGAAAGTGTTTATTATCGGCGTAGTTTTGTGTGTACTTGGATTATTTGGGTGCGTTGTGACAGCGGGACTTATTTTACTTAATTCTTCAGCGGCTCTTTCTGATGTTGAAACGATTACTTTAAATATTAACGGTTATTTTATTTCGGCAGTATTATTCGGTTTTGTTTTAGCAATTAGTGCTATTGTTTTAGGTATTATGTATTTTAAAAACAGAGGTTGATTTATTGTGAAAAAGATTGTTTTATCGGTTCTTATATTTTTCATTTTTCTTTTATCGGGTTGTTTTGCCGTTGATTTTACTTTGGACGGAAATAATCTTGAGAAAATCCCAGAAGGTTCGGACGGAATTATTATAGTTGACGGAAATGAATATGTACCCGTTAATGTTCCCGGGTTGTGTGCGTTGAGAATTGACGGTAATCCGATCGGATATATTAACGGAGTTGTCGGAAATGTTGAGTCGGATAATAAAAATAACAGAATTTTTAATGTTAAAAATTCAAACGGTAAATGGCTGAATGCACATCAATACGGACTGATGATGAATTGGGATAATCTTTATAAATTGGAAAGTATTGCTGATTTTGATTTATCCGAATTCGGTGCGGATAAACTGCAATTATCGAAAGGGAATTTACCCTCTGTCTTTCATGATTCGGACATTGCTGAAATAATTGATGATATTGATGTAATAAATGAAGTTCTGGAACGTATTTTAACTGATGAATTGATTCCTTTTGAAGGTAAAACATTGATACATATAAGGAGTATTTTTATTTTATCTTCCGAATATCCCGGCGTCGGTTTTTTATATTCATTGCAACGGGATAAAGAAGGAAATACATATATCGGCAGTTTGTCTGATTGGGGCGGATATAATGTCAGCGATATTTTCGGTTATATCAAAAAATAGGATTGGAATAAACTTTTTAAATCTTGTCGGAATTTATTTACGTCAAAATCCATACAGCAATTATCGGGATTTTAGTTTTGATTTTTTGTAAAATATAAATAAAAGGAAAAACGGATGAATGTAACGAAAAATTTGAATGCCGCTATGCGTTATATTGAAAAACATTTACTCGATGTGATTGATTATAATGTTTTGGCGAAAACGGCAGGTTGTTCGGAATATCAGTTTAGGCGTATGTTTTCGCATTTAGCAGATATATCCCTGAATGAATATGTTCGGAAACGCAGGTTATCGGCGGCAGTTGAATTATTGCGGTTCGGGGACGAAAAAATAATCGATATTGCCCTAAAATGCGGGTATTCTTCGCCTGATTCGTTCGGAAAAGCGTTTTTTGTTCAATATGGAATAACGCCGTTTGTTTGCCGAAAAAGTTCGGAAGTACTCAAAGCGTTTCCTCCTTTGTTTTTCCAATTATCATTAATCGGGGGTATAAAAATGGATTGTAATATTATAAAACGCAGTGAAATGTTGTTCGAAGGCTGCTTTATCAAATGTGAAGGTGGAAACGACTGGGGATTGTGGGAAGAAATGGATTCTAAAGAAGCGTCTGACCCGAAATATGCTCATCATCATTTAGTCAACGGACATCAAGCATACGAAATCAGATTTTACACGAAAAACGGCGAATATGCGTTCATCGGACTGGAAGTGACGCACGAAGAGGCTGATGTTGCATGGGAATATTTGAAAATTCCCGCGGCTGAATACGCTGTGTTCGATATAAACCAAAAAATCGACACAAGACCGCAGTTTGAAGGAGTAAACGATTGGTTGGATGAACATAAAGATATATTGAAACAAATGGAATGGGATGCCGGTGGACGAATTGATTCTTCTGTTTTTGTGATTTGTTTATATGATCACAGCGGAAAATACGCAGAAAAGCAGGTTATGGAATTTTTAATTCCGATTGTAAAAAAATAAATCGATTAAGAAAATAATTAACAGTGAACGGTATGAACGATTCGAAAATTGTTTATACCGTTCATTTTTTTATTTGACTTTTTTAATTAATTTTGGTATAATAGAAAAAATGTTCAATGAGGTGAATTGATGTGGATAAAATAACGGAAATGATCATGCGGCGGCGGATGCACGGACTTTATTTATCTCGAAAGTGCGAAGATATCGAACAGCTTTCGCATGAATTGTTGGGGTTGCATTGCTGGTTCCATCGGAATGCGGCTTTTTCTGCGTTAATTCGCGGGGTTTCGGGATTGTCAGGGTGGAAACATGCTCTTGTTAAGACATGGATTCATCATGCCTTACACGGAGTTGCAAGAGACGATTTGCCTGCGTTGCTCGCAGTTCATTCAGGCCCTTGGCGTTGG
>JGI994J12354_10005719_pt1 | contig 10615 bp, 9 predicted proteins | sample IntmicLarv3ML3BL_FD_12354 | JGI IMG/M metagenome (IMG submission 12354)
ATGCTCAAGGTATCATTAAAGCTATCGTAGAAGAACCTGTAATTGGTGCAATGTACAAAGGAAAAGTTACAAAACTCATGGCATTCGGAGCTTTTGTTGAATATGCACCGGGTAAAGAAGGACTTGTTCATATTTCACAACTCGACGAAAAACGCGTTAATAAAGTTGAGGATGTTGTAGCAATCGGTGACGAAATTTGGGTTAAAATTACCGAATTAGACGCTCAGGGTAGAATAAATCTTTCCAGAAAAGCTGCAATTTTCGATTTAATGAAACAAAACGAAAAACCTGTTGAATAATATCTAATAAAAATAAGCTGTACTATTAATTTTTAGTATGGCTTTTTTATTTTTAATATGATATAATTTATTATAAATTTAATTTTCGCAAAAGGATGATGTATATGGAACGATATAAAAATTTAACTTTATTGCATTCCAACGATATGCACGGAGATTTTTTCAAAGAACAAATCGGAGAAGTTGAAGTGGGAGGAATATCCATGCTTTGTGGATATGTAAATAAAGTCAGATCGGAGATTCCCGATTCGCTTTACTGCATTTCAGGTGATATGCTGCAGGGTTCATTGATTGACACCGAATATCGGGGACTTTCTACAATTGGTATTATGAATTATTTGAATCCCGATATTGTTTCTCTCGGAAATCATGAAATTGATTATGGACTGGGCCATTTATTATTGCTGGAACGTTGTGCCAAATTTCCGATTGTCAATGCGAATCTATTCATAAAACGCCCGTATACACGGCTATTTCAATCACATAAAATTATAAACATAAACGGAATGAAAATAATGTTCATCGGTATTATTACTAGTGAAGTATTATCAACATTAAAACAAGATTCTGTTTTAGGCAGTTTGGTCGATGTTATGGCGGCAGCAAAAGAAGTGGGTAAAATTTGTAACGCTTACAGAAAAGTAGATATAGATTTTACAGTTTTACTTACACATATCGGTTTTGAAGAAGATAAAAAGTTAGCGGCATTGCTTGATCCTGATTGGGGTGTTGACGTTATTATCGGCGGTCACAGTCACACATTGTTAGATAAACCTGCAGAAGTTAACAATATTCTTATCGTTCAAGCGGCAGTCGGTACAAATCAAATCGGACGTTTTGATATTGTTGTTGACACATTAAAAAATTCCGTTGATGAATATAAATGGAAACTAATTCCTATCGATAACAGTCACTGTCCGCGTGATTTAGTCCTTGAAAGAACAATTTCGAATTTCAAATCGCAAGTTGACGCAAAATATGAACAATTAATGTGTAAATTTCCGCGTGAGTTTACGCATCCGAACCGTTTTGAAGAGACTGAAATGGGCAACCTATTATGCGACGCATTATTATATATGCTTGAAATGGATATTATCATGCTGGGATCGGGTTCAATACGCAGAAAATCAATCGGACCAATTTTTACCCGACGGGATTTAATCGAAACCATGCCATTTGAAGAAAAAATTTACAAAATAAAAGTTACCGGCGAACAATTTAAACATATGTATAAATATATGCTGCGAGATGAAGCTTTAGAAGGAAATCACACGGAATTTTATCAATTTTCAAGAGGTGTTTCGGTAAAATATAATAAAAAAACAAAAACTTTTAGTCATTTTAAATTTAAAAATATGCCTTTAAGAGACGATTTAGTATTAACTTTAGGTATTCAAGGGTATCATTTTTCGAATTTTGACGAATTTTTTAATTTGCCTCTCAATGAAGTAGAAAAAAACGGAAAACCTGTAATAGTAGCAACTTCTGTTTTAAATGTTTTAGAAGAATATTTTTCCGGACCGATAAGACCTGACGCAAAGATTGAAAACCGTTTAGTCGTAATAAACGAATGATGTAATAAATTTAAAATAAAAAAAGCGTTTTAAAATGGTTTCGATACCAAATTAAGACGCATTTTTTGTTAAATTGTATAAATAAATATATTCCATTAAATCGTATAGAAGTTCTTATTTTTATATATTTTAGAACAATTATACGCAAATATTGATAGTTTAAATTGAAAAATATGTATTATTTGTTCGAAATCGCTTGACTTCTAAAACAATTTATGGTATAATATATATGCTTTTATTTGTAATTTCCGAATTTCTCTATAGTTTCAAACATTTTGGCAAAATTCTTGAAATTCGCTTCGTCAACCAGAGCACTGGTATCGAACATGAACCCACCGCCTTGTCCGCAGGTATCGATTAATCTTTTAATATATTCCTCAACTTCATGTTCATTTCCGTAAGTGAGCAAATAATTCGGTAAATTTCCCGCTATACACGCAATATCACTAAGTTCACTTTTTGCAATATTCATATCAATATATTCAAAATCATAAATAACTTTGCCTTTAGGAACATCTTTGAGATATTTAAAACGTGAATTATATCTGCCTTCACAATAAATTATCGGCGTCAACCCTGCATCAACAAGAGCCAAAATATAACGTTGAAGTGACGGCCAATAAAATTTCGCATACATTTCATCAGACATGAATTCATCTACGCCTTTATGAAGCCAAAACCAAACATATGGCCGTCCACTCGCCTGCGCACCTTTGATTTGGTCTTCTATCGCAAAATCCGTTATTTTATCAATCATCGCAAGAATTTTTTCGGGTCGGTCATATAAATCAGTCATCATTCCGATCGTTCCGCGCATGGAGTCTCCTATCATATCAAACGGAGCGTAAGCAAAACCACCGTAAGCAAGCGGAATTCCGAACTTGTTTTTCATTTTTTCCCGATAATCGCCCAAATATTTAAACCATTCGTTCAATATCTTCGCGCTATCGGCAGCTGCTTGGAAAGATGCGACAACTTCATCATCCACTGCAGCGAATGTACCTAAAAAACCGAACCACATAGCATTACGCATATATAATTTTTTAAAACCCTGCATGTTTTTAAAAGACCTAGGTAACCATTTGGTCATCATAAAATGAGTCATATCAAACGTTGCTTCATCATATTCATCACTTTTCATGTATTCATCTTCGATGAACTGATACATTATGTTCGGGTCGTCAATTCCGTTTCCCGGCCATTTAAACCAATTTATACCCATTTTTTCAAGAGCCGGAGCCGGAAAAATCATTATCGGATCCCAGCCTAAATCAGGTTTGAAATCTTCGAAAAATTTATCGAAACAACTTTCCGTTTGACGAAAATCATACATACATTCTTTCATTGTTTTTCCGCCGTAATAAACGGGAAAGGCTTGCATTACAGGAATAATCGGCACTCTATCAGGTTCTTTTAGTGCGATTGCATCCAAAACTCGTTGTTCCCTTTTATTATATTCTTTTAAAATGTCAACCATTTTTACACCTCTCATTTATCTATTTCATTTTCTGATTTAAAATGACCTCTGTTTTTACGGAATTTTCCCGGTGTTATACCCACAATTTTTTTGAAAACTTTAGAAAAATAACTTTGTTCTTCAAATCCGACTTGTGAAGGTATGTCCACCATTGTGATATTGTTGTCGAGTAATAAAATTTTACTTTTTTCTATGCGAAATCTATTTAAATACAAATTAAAATTACAATGCATTTCGTTATTAAATATTTTACTTAAATATGCTGATGAAAGATGAACTTCTTTTGCTGCAATTTCCAAAGATATATAATTCATATAATTTATATTTATAAAATTTATAACTTTTTGTATTACATCTGCATGTTTTAATTGGGTAAATTTGAAAACTAAATCAGTAAACCGTACCATAACTTGAGAAAGCCAAATAGAAATATCATCCAAAGTTTTTAATCTTTCCAGCTGATCCAGGCATTTAACATTCATATCGAATACCTGTTTTTGAATTGCTCCGCCGAAAATCGCAGCTCTGGACAATTGGATTAATAATTCAATTACACGTGTTTTAATTATTTTAATATTTCCGCCTGTTGAGAAAAAAATAAAACCTAACAATTCATTTAATAATCGTTGTGAAGTTTGTTTATTTCCCTGTGAAATAGCGTTAAAAAGTTCTTTTTCTTTAAAAATCGGGTATTCAGCTTCACTTTTCATCAGACGTTTTAAAACGCTGATTTCCGTATTGATTTCGCTGTTGTTTTGGGAATATATTTCAGTATTCAAGAATTGCATATATTCCAAATCAGAAATATTCTGAGCAACATAAAATAATAAATTGGATAAATGTTTTAATTTTTCAGGTGAAACGGTCTGTATATTTTTTAAAAATTGTTTTATTTGATCTAAAATTTCAGTTTCCGAACTATATTTCATTGTTATTTCCGAAAAAAAGTCATTTTCGTCAATAATTAACATCGGGCCGCAAACCAAAGCACCGATTGTTTTGCCGTCTGAAATAACAGGAGAAATACTATAAGCAAAACCGAGCGGACAAAAATACATATATTTTCCGCCGAAACGTTCGGATTGTTTAAGACTGTATAAATGCACTTGTGTTAAGTTTATATTAAAATTTTTATAAATTTGATCGGAATTCATTTCAGAAATATTATATTCGGCTATAATCGAACCGTCCGCAGACAATGCCTGTGTTGAAATTTCCGACGAAATACCGAAGTCAAGAACACCGTTTTTTATCGATTCATATACTTTTTCGTACATAAAGATCTTTAACCTCCCACTTCGGTATGTTTATTTATAATTTTATTATACTGTCATTAAAGCTGCACCGAAAGCTGTCGCGTATTCGGCATGTTCCGGAACATAAAAGTTCACACCATGTAAATTTGTTATGACATCAAACAATTTTTTTGTATTGGGAATTGTCGTTAAGTTTCCGCAGAGTACGACATCGTTAATTCCGCACATTCTGCTCGAAAATACTGCCATCATGCCAATTGTTTGAAATACCATGTTAATAATACCGAGTGCTATGTCATCTTTTGTCGCATAATCCGAAATTTTCCCGAAATTTGACGCTGTCGTTTCAGGTGGCATGGTTTTAACTTTATCTTTTGAAATATCGCCGACAGTTAAGTCTACGTTGAATAAATTTCCGTTTGCTGACATGTCTATTATACTTTCAAAATTTTTTATATTCAACAAACGTGACGAAAGACCGAGCAAAGTACCGCCTCCGACACCTGTTCCGCCTAAGTGTTCAATTTTTCCGTTTTGCGCTTTGACAAAAGCTGTTCCTGTTCCCATACTCACAATCACGGCTTTGTCCAGTTTTGTAAGATATAAACCGCCAAGTCCGATTGAATCGAATTCACCTACTCTTATGGTTTTTATATTATAAATATCTTCTTTCATATACGACGAACCAACACCTGTAACCATAATTCGGTTGATGTCGCTAAGAGCCATATTGTTTGTGCTGATATATTTTCCGAATGCACCGAATACTGATGTTATCGGATCCGTCGCTTTGACTTGCATCGGTTCCATAGGATTGCCGTTATGTAAACCCACGATTTTTGTCGTACTTCCGCCGATATCAATACCTATTATGTTCATTGCGTCAATCTTCCTTCAATAAAATAATGCAAAGATTTACTGATTGCAGCACCTACGATTAAACATGCAACTATTTCAATTGCCGCGTTAAATGTAACTAATACGCCGACAATTGCAAAAATATGTGTACTTCCGCTAATATTTTGGATATATTCGGTTTTTCCGAAAAATAAAATCAATGTACCGACGAATAAAACGGTGTTAATAACAGCTGCCGAACCGCTTGAAACAATATATGAAATCATTTTAGTTTTATCAATTTTTCGTAAATTTATAAATATCAATCCGCACAAAAAACCCATTAGAATTCGTGGTACTAAACATAAAAATGCCGTATAAAACGGATTAATATCAAATAATGCCGTTCCGAACGGACTCATACCAAAACATTGAATAAAGCTGGTTATACCAAACATTGCTCCTAAAAATGCTCCGCCTTTGGGACCTAAAATAATCGCTCCGATTGCAACCGGGATCATTAGAAATGAAATATCCACAACACCTATTTTAAGATATCCGAGCGGAGTGAATGACATGATAAGAATTATTGCCGTAAAAATGCCGTATAATGCTATGTCCATTGTTTTTTTGCTTGAAACTGTATCCATTTTTACTCCTTGCTGACATCCGTTTTCACGGTACATCGCATATAATATTTAAATATTAAATTATTTTTTCGTTTGTTTTTGGTATATGCACATCATTCCGTCGTTTAATAATGAATAGTCATATAATATTTTTTGCGTACAAAACGGAACAATTCGCTGAGCGTTATTTCCCGTTGCTATTATTGTCTTAATTTCGCCCCGTTGTTCGTTTATTCGGTATATTAATCCGTCAATCATCGCCGCAGTACCGAAAATTAATCCCGATCGAACAGCTGAACGTGAATCCGTGCCGATAACATTTGTTGGTATTGACAGTTCAACAGACGGCAATAAGTCTGTTACACTTTTAAGAGCGTTGAGTGATGTTAAAATGCCTGATGATATAACAGTACCGCAAAAAGCTCCGTTTTGATCGATATAACTCACTGTTACAGTGATATCATTGATATTAATCATGACGCACGGAAGCTCATATTTATTAATGGCTGCAATTGCCATGGATACGATGTCTCCGCCTAATTCCGACGGATCGTTGATTTTTATATTCAATCCTGTTTTAATACCCGGACCGACGATAATAATATTATCTTCGATATAAAATTTTATAATCGCATCTTTCAAAACCTGCGTAAGACTCGGCACAACAGACGCTATTACAGCACCTTCAAATTTTTCCGATATGTTATATAAATTAAGTAACTGTGTAATTAACATACCAAAGTCATCTACTGTCATATCTTTTTTAATGGATATTTCAGTAAATTCATTTTTTTCCGAGCAATGTAAACCGATTGAAAGACTATTATTATTAATGCAGCATGAAAATATCATTTTTATTCCGAAATTTACAATAAATTATTAATATAATAAATAAAATGAGGCAATGCGATTTCAGCTTCAGTTAAATCCACCATCCAACGTTTTACCCATTCGAGCGAAATATATTCGTTATATCCGTTATCTTTAAGTGCTTTTAAAGCGTTTTCGCATGGGATGTTACCCGTTCCGGTCATTTTATATATAACTTTATCATTTTCTATAATTGAATCTTTAATATGCACGTGTTTAATTTTATCATCCAAAATTTTAACTGTGTCTGCAGGTTTTTCGTCAAAAAATCTGTATGTGTGATGAATATCCCACAAAACACCTGAGTTTTCCATGTCAGCCATTTCCAAGAATTCATTAATACACTTGGAATCGCCAAAAATCCCGTTTGTTTCCAAAAGAACGGTTACATCAAGATTATGAGCAAACAGGCAAACTTTTTTGAAATTATTTAATAAAAAGTCGATATCAATTTCATTGCCCGACCATTTAGCGTCATAATCGCCAAGAACACGCACATAATCGACGCCTAGTTCATGCGCTAAAACAACGTAATCATATGCTTCGTTGAGCATTGTGTCTATATGTTTTTTATCAAACAAATAAGCAGCTGACGACAAGATAGGTATTTCGATATCCAATTTTTTCAATCGGTTCATTGTGCTTTTTATATTTTCGTCTTGAAATTCTTTAATTTTCGGTGCATACATTTCGCGTTCGACACCTCTGAATTCTATTCCGTCGTAACCTAAATCTTTAGCTGCCGAAACGATTTCCGAAAAGCTCCAGTTTGGGCAAGCCAGGGTTGAAAATGACAGTTTCATTTGTGAAACCTCCTTAAGCAGTTTCAATGGCTGCATCTTTTTGTAAACTTAATAATTCGATTGCCATTTCACGTAATTTATATTTTTGTATTTTTCCGCTCGCCGTCATGGGAAATTCCTCGATAAAAGCCACGAATTTAGGGGTTTTATGTCTTGCCATGTGTGAACGGACATAATCTTTAATTTCTTCGTCGGTTATGGTTTGGTTTTGTTTTAAAATAATATATGCCATTACTTCTTCACCATATTGTTTGCTCGGAACGCCGATGACTTGGACATCTTTGACACTCGGATGCGTGTAAATAAATTCTTCTATTTCTTTCGGATAAATATTTTCACCGCCGCGAATAATCATGTCTTTAATTCTGCCTGTGATTTTATAATATCCGTTTTCATCCACTACTGCGATATCGCCTGTATGAAGCCATCCGTCATCATCAATTGCCGCTTGTGTCGCTTCGGGCATTTTATAATAACCCTTCATTATATGATAACCGCGTGAGCAAAATTCACCCGGTGTACCGACAGGAAGTTCAATCCCTGTTTCGGGATCGGTAATTTTCGCTTCTGTGTGCGGCATGATACGTCCGACTGTGGCAACGCGAAGTTCAATGCTGTCGTCGGTATTAGTCATTGTACACGCCGGAGACGCTTCGGTTTGACCGTAAGTTATAGTAATTTCCTTCATATTCATTTTATCTATAACTTCTTGCATAACTTTAATCGGACACGGAGAACCTGCCATGATACCGGTTCTGAGCGACGAAAAATTAAATTCGTTAAATTGCGGATGTTCCAACATAGCAATAAACATTGTAGGAACGCCGTGAACAGCCGTACATTTTTCGTTTTGTATAGCTTGCATAACTTTAAGCGCTGAAAAACTGTCTACAGGAACCATTGAAGTACCGTGTGTAACGCTTGCCATTATCGCAAGAACAAGACCGAAGCAATGGAAAAACGGAACGGGAATACATAAACGATCATTGACAGTTAACTTCATACAATCGCCTATTCCCTTGCCGTTGTTGATGATATTATTATGTGTTAGCATAACACCTTTAGGAAAACCTGTTGTACCTGAAGTATACTGCATGTTTATAACGTCGTCGGGATCTGTGTCCGCTTTAGCTTTTCGCAATTCCTTGTCGGTTATATTTTCACCGAGTTTAATAATATCCTGCCACTGAACCATTCCGTCATATTTATTTTCAATTGATATAACAGTTTCCAAATACGGAAAATTTTTGTTTTTAAACTTTCCAATTTCAGAATTTTTTAACTCGGGTAATAATTCATTAACAATCGAAATATAATTTATATCACGATAACCATCAATCATTATCAACATTTTTGCATCTGATTGTTTTAAAATATATTCCAATTCGAAAATTTTATAACTGGTATTAACTGTTACTAAAATAACACCGATTTTTGCTGCAGCAAACAAAGTTAATATCCACTCGGGATAATTTGTTGCCCAGATAGCTACATGATCACCTTTTTCAAGACCGAGTTCAATGAAACCTTTAGCAATTTTATCGCATTCTTCGGAAAATTCTTTGTATGTTCTGCAATAATCTCTGTCTGTATATTTCACGGCGATTGTATCGGGATTATTCGCTACATTCATATCTATCAATTCATTTATTGTAATATTTAATAATTTTTCCATATAAAAGTTAGAACCTCACATTTTAAATTCATCTTATATTTATTTTTTTGTATCAGGTTTTGCATATTTCTTTTTTCTTCCGAAATTAAATTTATTTTCCGTTCCTGCCAGGATTCTTTTAATATTTGAACTATGTTTATATATCAGCATTCCTGCCATAATTGACACAATTAACAATAAAATTGTCCAATATTTAAGCGGTTCTTCGGGTATTAAATAATAAAGAATGATAACTGAAACCGGCATTCCCAGACTTGCCAAAATAGAACCCAACGAAACCATATGGCTGAAGTAAAAAATAATCAGAAATATAGCTACTAAAATAACCAGCATCCAAGGATTGAGTACTCCGACAATCGCAGCGCACGTTGTTACACCCTTACCGCCTTTAAATTTTAAAAATATCGGAAACATATTACCCAGCAGACATGCTAAAATTGCTACGGCACCTGTAATTTGCGGACCTATTTCGCCTAAGCTGAACGGGTCGGCAGGAAAAATATACCTTGCAAATAATCCCAGTAAAATGCCTTTTGAAATTTCGAGTATAATTATGGTAACGCCCCATTTTGCACCCATAATACGAGCTACGTTTGTACCGCCAGAATTGCCGCTTCCGTGTTTATGTATATCGCTTTTATGAATATATTTTACAGTTAAATAAGATAAATTTATACTGCCTACCAGATAACCGATAAGAATTATGGCTACCAATTTTAATGTTGCAATAAGCATGTCAATCTCCTGTAATTATTTTTTATCAAATATTGTTGAAACTTTTTTCATTTCATCGGATATTTTTATATGCTGAGGACAATGTTTTTCACATTGTTTGCATTCGATACAATCTATTGCTTTACCGCTTTTTTGAGATAAATTCATATAATAATTAGCGTGTAGCGGTAAAATTCCGTATAAATTTTGATTATTATACAACGAAAAATATTGCGGAATGGGAATTTGCTTCGGACAATCATCTATGCAATATTGACATGCAGTGCAAGATATCGCTACACTGTTATTCATTATTTCAGTTACTTGCAAAATGATTTCTCTTTCGTTATTATTCATCGGTACGAAATCTTTCATAAATCCGACATTTTCTATCATTTGTTCTATGTTGCTCATTCCGCTCAGCACAGTAACAACGCCGTCCATTGATGCGGCATACCTGATTGCCCATGATGCAGGACTT
>JGI994J12354_10005720_pt1 | contig 10613 bp, 10 predicted proteins | sample IntmicLarv3ML3BL_FD_12354 | JGI IMG/M metagenome (IMG submission 12354)
TTTTAGAACTTCTTCGCGAATGAAATGTGCTGTGCAGTCCCCAGTATTGCTTTTGTACTTAGAACAACGATAATTGTCTTGACTTCCAGTGGATTTTTTACAAGTTCCAAAATGCAATTTGTGCCCGCAGTCAGCACAAAATGTTAATCCTGAAAACAGACCTTGTCGCTCGGCTTTCGTGGGGCGACGCTTATGCTTACGGAGTTCTTGGACACGTTCCCAAATTTCTTCTTCTACAATCGCTTCTTGTGTATTACGAAAAATTGCAAGTTGTTCTTTTGGTGTTTCGATTCGCTTTTTAAGTTTATGAGATTTGGAAAATGTTTTGAAATTGACAGTATGTCCGCAATAATCCATTCTCTCTAAAAGATTAACTACACTGTTGCCATTCCAATGATATGCTTTATCAGAAAGTGGCCGTCCCTTTTTCATTGCATAATACGATTTTATTGTTAGTACTCTATCCTCGCGCAATATTTTGGCAATCTGGGAAGGCCCTTTGCCATCAATAGAAAGATTGAATATGCGTCTTATGACGATTGCTGCATCTTCATCGACAATCCACTCTTTTTTATTATGCGGATTACAGATATATCCATATGGCGGTGGTGAAGTTATGTGTTCACCTCTTTGCCCTTGTGACCGAATGATAGCACGAACTTTTTTACTTGTATCTTTGGCATAAAAATCATTAAACAGATTGCGGAATGGTGTAAATTCATTATCGCCTTTAGAACTATCAACACTGTCATTGATGGCAATATAGCGAACATCTTTTTCAATAAAATATACTTCCGTATAGTGACCGACTTTGAGATAATCACGCCCCAAGCGACTCATATCTTTTACAATAACTGTTGATATATTATCTCGTTCAATTTCAGCAATCATACGATTAAATTCTGGTCTATCAAAAGTCACTCCAGAAAATCCATCATCAACAAAAAACTGAGGATTAGAAAATTCATTGTCATATGCGTATTTCAAAAGCAGAGTTTTTTGATTAACAACACTATTGCTATCGCCATCAAGAGCATCTTCTTGCGATAGTCTAATATATAAAGCTGTGATTTTATCGGGTTGATTTGTATTTTCTTTCATGTGTTCATTCCTCCTTATGATGAACGACCGACAAACAGGTATGTAATCATATCTTATCGCGTCCAAAAAAGTTTGTCAGCTAGGTTCTTATACTTTCGGATCTAAGTAATCGTAGAATTTTGTTCATCAATGTTTCTGAACCCTGACAATTTGTTCTAACCTCATAGACAGTTCCACCAATTTTATAGTAGAAGGTTTCTTGTGTTGGATTACCAATATCGGGGAGATAATCAAATATTTCTATTGGCGTATCTTTTTCCTTTTCACTCATTCTTATCCAATCCTTTCTTGTGGGTTAAAGCTACTAGCAAGCACAGCCAATGAGTACTCACTGGCATAAAAATACTTGCGGAGCAAGCACAGCAAGTGTAGCCACACTCGCTTATTTTTATTTCTTGTTGGGATAATCCCAAACCCTTTATTTTTTCTTTCATGTAAGTAACTCGGAAAAGATGATTTTGGCGCATGGATTTTTGAAAAGAGTTAAAATTTTTATAGTTGTAGCTGATTAAATCTTTATGCATTAGTGGCTTTTTGATACAGTATTAAGTTAATAAGTAGATTGGTTTGTTGATTTTTATTTTGAGAAATTAACTAACAGTTATGTTTTTGTAGCAAATAGTTAATTGTAATTCAATTGTTTAGCATGGGTTTATTTGCTATGCTAATAACAAGACAAATGAAAGCGAGGGGACGAAGATGCAAATTGATAAAATCATTAAACAAAAGAGGCAGGAAAGAGGATTTACTCAAGAACAATTGGCAACGTATTTGAACATTACTGCGCCAGCAGTTAATAAATGGGAAAACGGTCATGCGTATCCAGATATTACATTACTTCCAAGCCTTGCGCGAGCGTTAAAAATTGATTTGAATACATTACTTTCCTTTAAAGAAGATTTATCAGAAACGGAAGTGCATAGTTTGGTTACTGAGTTGGGTGAAACACTTGTAAAGAAAGGTTTTGCAGTAGGGCATGAGCAAATACAGGAGGCATTAAGAGAACACCCATCTAATGAATTGCTTATGCTTCATTGTGGTGTTATGTTGCATGGAATAGCCTTAAATATGTATCCGGAAGAAGATACCAAAGAATTACAAACAGAAATCAAGAATATGTTAGAGAGAGTATTGGTATCAGAAAATCAAGATATTAGAACTCAAGCTGTTAATACATTGATTCTAATTCTGATTAGCGAAGAAGGATTTGAAGAGGCTGAGAAACTTCTAAAAACATTGCCAGATGTTGCTGACAATAATAAGCCAGTTACATTGATGAATTTGTATATGAAAAAGAAAGATTACAAGCAGGCACTAGAAATTTGCGAAAGCTATATACTTGCCAAGATGGGGCAAGTGCTGAGCGCATTGTTCAATTTAGAGGGAATTGCTATTAGCGAGGGGCGGTTTGAAGATGCGAAAGAAATAGCGACGAGAATTAAAGATGCTTCAGCAGCATTAGAATTGGGTGTGTATTATGAAAATACGCCACTATTCGTTTATGCTGTGGCGATGAAGGATAAGGAAAAAACATTATCAACTTTGAGGGCAATGAAAAAAGGAATACGGACATGGTTTGATTATGAAAAAACAGTTATCTACAAGCATTTGCCATCGCAAAATTTCAGAAACGAAGAAGATAATGCAGTAATGATGGATATGATGATTAAGACATTGGTGAAAGAAAACGATATTGATTTTATAAAAGATGAAAAAGAGTATAAAGAGATATTTTTATAGACCGCGTAATTTGGCAACATGAATTATAGGGGAGCATAGGTCGATTTTCACCCCTGTTTTCGGTCGGAAAGCTACGTTTTATTGTCCTGTGTGGAATTGAATTGAAAATCCTATGGGTTTTACCGACGAGAAATAAAATGGGCTTGTGGCGCAACAAAAGGGGCTTTTTCGACCTTTTTGAAAAATGCTAATAATTAGATGAAACGGAATATATGTTGCTATGACAAGTTCAAAGGATCGAGAACGTATTCAAAATCAATTTGATACTTATTACAAAAAAGTCATTCGTAATGAAGTGTATGGCATTTATCGCCAGAGCCAGAGAAAACAAAAATATGAAGTGTCGCTAAGCAGTTTGTATTTTGATTACGATGCGAATATTGCGACAACAGATGAATATCCACTTTTGCAATATGAATTTTGTGTATGCGGAAAATTTATTACGATTAATGACTATTATCTTGGTGAGGCTTTGACTAGATTGCCAGAACAAAAATGGGATACTCTTTTAATGTATTATGGATTAGGGATGAGACAGCACGAAATAGCCAAGCTATTTGGAAAGGTGAGGCAGACCATAAGCAAACGAAATATATCAGCACTTAAAATATTGAAAAAGGAATTGGAATTGTTGTATGAAAAAACGTGAATATCCATTACCACCATATGAGCTGATTGAAAAAGCAGTCGCAAGAGATATAGAAGCAATGAACCAAATTGTTAGGGCATATAGACATTATATGCTCTATTTTTGTAAGAAAGAACTGGATATATGATGAGGACTTGGTAAAGCAAGTTGAGGCAAAGCTTATTTATGCAATTACGAAATTTGAGATTAGATGAAATTAAGTGCTTGTATAGCTATTCGAGTGTGAAAGAGATTGCCATATGGATGTGGGCATAGTGCGAACTTCAAGCTGCATTTTTTGATTAAAAAATTTTCATATAGCGGTAAATATTAGAAGGATGGAGCTAACTGGGTGGTTAAATTATTTATTTGAGATGTGAAGGGATATAGTTTATAATTGTAAAAAGAGTATTTATTATGAAAAATCATCAATAGGGTACTTTATGTAAATTAGAATAATTATAAGGGGAAAGCAAAGTGAACAATGTAGATTATAATTTTCAAAAACTCACGCCGACAGATAAAGTGGAATTAAATCTTTATGAGGAAGCATTGAATTATGTGTTTGAACAACCAGATACTAGAAATGTTGCTGTATCCGGAGCGTATGGAGCAGGAAAGAGTAGCGTTTTGAAAGCATACAAAAACCGTCATAAAGACAAAAAATTCATTCATATATCATTGGCACACTTTGCAGATAGTGAAGAGGCAAATGTAACAAATGGTTCGGACAAATATGAAGTTAGCAATTCAATACTGGAAGGGAAGATATTGAACCAGCTTATTCACCAGATAGATCCCCAAAAGATTCCGCAAACGAATTTTAAAGTCAAACAAAATGTATCGACAGAAAATATTATCTGGACAACTATACTAATTTCTCTGTTTTTAATATCAATATTACATATTAATTTCTTTGCTTCATGGAGCGCTTATATACAATCATTGCCAAGTAATTGGGTGAAGACTTTGTTGGCGATATCTTTAAAACCATATTCTCGAATTGTAAGCGGCATGATTTGTGCAGGGCTAATAAGTTTTTTTATAGCACAGATTGCAAAAATGCAAAAAAATAGAAATTTGTTCAAAAAATTGAAAGTTGAAGGGAATGAAATAGAAATATTCGAGGAGAGTGATGAGTCATATTTTGATAAATATCTCAATGAAGTTTTGTATCTATTTGAAAATTCGGACGCAGACGTTATTGTTTTTGAAGATATGGATCGTTTCAACATAAATAGGGTGTTTGAACGTTTACATGAGATAAATACATTGGTAAATAATCAGTTGGAGAAAAATAATAAAGGGGTACTACGATTTTTCTATTTGTTAAGAGATGATTTGTTCATTTCCAAAGATCGTACAAAAATTTTTGATTTCATTATTCCTATTATTCAGTAATTGATAGTTCGAATTCATATGACAAATTTAGGGAAATATTAAGTAGGGGCGGAATTTTATCGTATTTTGATGAAGATTTTCTACAGGGACTTTCTTTATATATTGATGATATGCGCATACTGAAAAATATATATAATGAATTTGCGATTTATTATAATAGACTTAATACGATAGAGCTCAATTGTAATAAAATGTTGGGAATGATTGCGTATAAAAATATTTTCCCTAAAGATTTCAGCGAATTGCAACTTAATCAAGGAATGGTTTACACGCTATTTGCTAAAAAGAATGTATTTATTCAGGATGAAATGGAGTTGTTAGATGCCTCAATAAAAGAAAATGAAGAAGCAATGGATAGAAGCGAAAAAGAACACATGGAGTCAATTCGAGAACTTGATGACGCATATGAAGCTAAATATAGCAGGATTACTGGAGGATATCAACAGGGGCGAGAGATTAGAGAGCGGTATGATAAAGAATTGGAAAAACGAAAGGAAGCTATTAAGCTTAGAGCGGAGCATCAATTAGAGGACTTGAAAAAAGAAGTGGATGGTATAAAAAAAGAGAGGGTTGATATAAGAAATAAGCCATTACAATATATAATTAATAGAAAAAACATCGACGAAATTTTTAAAATCACGTCGGAAAACGAGATAGGAAAAAAACGAGATTTTAACGAAATTAAAGGAAGTGAATATTTTCTGTTACTAAAATATCTTATCAGAGAGGGGCATATAGACGAATCATATGCGGACTATTTGAATATAGCATTTTTAACAGATGAGAAGGAACAAAAAGTTATTGAAGGCTTCAACTTATTAAAAGTATCATTTGAAAAAATTGATGCAAAAAGTGCTAATCCTTCATTGCTTGAACGAGTTTATGAAGCAAACACATATGAGATTAATTATGAAAATATCAAACTTATGCTACAAATTTTTAATGACGTAGATGTAATAAAAGACAGCGAGGCAGTAAAGCATAAAAATTACACATTGGTTAGTCAAAATCCAAATTCGGCATTGACAGAGTATGTAGAGGAAGAAATTGAAAAATACATGGTTATGATACTAGATAATAGCGCTGGACAAATTTGCGATGATGAAGAAAAGTGTCTGAAGATAATAAATAATGATAGCATTTCCGAGGATAGCCTAAATGAATATATTAAACAGCTTAGCACAAAAATAAGTGATTTAAGGGAACTTGTTGATTTGGGTTGCTATAATAAATTGTTAAAAGCAAACTTGGTTGAGTATTCGACAGAAAACATAATAGAATACTTTATAGAAAACGGTATGGATGAGGATTTGGTAAAATTCATTAACAGAAAAGAGGCTAAAATAAATATAGGAGGAATATTAAATGAACAGGACGAAGGTTTAACAAAACGGTTTTGGGATAGTATAGTAGCATGTGACGATTTAGATAATGACGTATACAGAGAAATAGTACATTCACTTGTATACATATGTAAAGATTTTGATGCTTACAGTATTTCGGAAGAGAAGGTAGCAATTATTGTTGGTGAAGAGGCGGTTGAAATGAATTTGGGTAATTTACTGTTTATTCGAGAACATTACCCCAAACAAGTGATGCGCTATATTGGTATAAACATTAATGAGTATATTAAAATTATTTCGGAAGAGTCATTTATCTTTGACGAACTTCTTGTAATATTAGAAATGCGAGTTGAAGATGATATTAAGACTGAATTGTTGGCATTTACACAACAACCAATTTCTGTTTTGCGTAGAAGATATTCAGCAACTGTTAATAAGTATATTTTGAGGAATAATTTTGAAATTGCAGATTTGCCAGAATTGTGCCAAAATTACGAAGATTGGGATGATGATTCCAAAGAAATCATTTTAGATAAGGCGATAGTATTTAGAAGGAATATCGAGCCTAATGAAATATCTGTCAAGCTATTAAGAGATATGTTCATATCAAAAAGAATTGATGCATCATCAAAAATCAAGATATTCGAGAGGTGGCTGCAAGATTCAGCAGAGGAGACGTGCAAAGAGTTTTTGGATATACTAGGTCTGCAAGAATATAAAAAAATATTCAAACCTCGGAGCCGACCTAAATTTAAAATTAATGGTATTAACAAGGACTTACTTACAGCGTTTAAAAAAGCGGGCATAATTTATGGGTTTGAGAAAGCTGGGGAGAGTTCTGCTTTTTACAAAATCCGAAGAAATAGACCAAAGAAAGATTTCCCTATTGAGATGCTTTGAATTTTTGAATGGAAAAACGCAAATGCAATAATGTTGCAATTATAAGGAGTGTGTTAATATGGAGAGAAATGAAAAATGTTTTTGTGGTAGTGGCAAAAAATACAAGAAGTGTCATTGCTCAATTAATGAAACAAGTAAGGCGGCGAGTGTCCACAAAGCCAACGCTCAATATGATGTATATGCAGATTCTCATGGAGTAACGGGCAAATGTGTGGCAGGGTGCAATACTTGTTGTAGAGACTACTTTTATGTGTCGGAAATTGAATTTTTGGTTATACTAGAGCGTATCTTAACTAATGAGGCAGGTAAGTTGGAAGAATATGTGCAAAAGGCTAATGTGTACGCGGATAAATTCAAAGGGAAATTTCCAGAGGAATATGCCAAACTAGAAGAAATCATGGAACCGTCTGGTCTTGAAGGCAATAAATACTTTGAGAATAGAGTGATTTGGGATACAGGGATAGAATGCATTTTTATTGATGTAGAGGGTAAGTGCACTGTATATCCTAATAGGCCGTGTATATGTCGATTATTTGGGCAAATAGTGACGTGTAATGTTATTGATAATGATGATGTTTATCCTGCGGAACGTGAAGAAATTTTCGTGAAAAACACCATGGTTCGCAAGGGGGAAGATGTTCTTCTGCAAAGACCATTTCCGCTTTTTTATTGGTTCTGCTTTTTTTTAGACGATGGACATAGGAAATTAACGCTTGACAAGGCTCGACGAATGGCAAGTTTGAGCGAAGAAGATTTCTATGACTATAAGATGGAATTGAATAGACATAATCTTTAAGTGATTGCAAAAAGCGAGAGATATGTTGAGACGGAATATGTATTGAAAGAGAGATAGTTTATCAAAGTCCATAGAGCCTTATTTAAGGGGTTTGTAGGGGTTTTGAGTTTACCTTGTGTTATGCTTATTTATAGCAAAGTGGTGTACGGAATAAAAATAGTACGAAACTCTTTTGTTTGTGCTAGAGGTTTTCTGTACGCAAAAAGAAAATGCAGGAAGGGCTTAGGAAATGGAAAAAAATAGTAGATTATTTTAAGGAACATACATTTGGGATAACAACTATAATATTGGGTAACATTCCACCAGGAATATTGACTATATATTTCTACAATCCTCAATTATTTATTGAGTTAAACACAGTAAAGCTGATATTGCTGGCGGTTTCAATTAGTATGGTTCCGTGGCTGGCATTTGCCGTAACAGAACTTATAGTTTTAAATGCTGATAATTGATAAAAACATACCGTGGTTATTGATTAAAGGATCGGCATTCAACATATTAGCCTTTTCGGCAATATTAAGCGTGAAAAAATGGGTATAAAAATAGACGTTTCGGATTTTATAGTTTTGATGGTAATTATAATTGATGCAATCTCCACAAAAATAAGGAGTAAATGTAACAAGAAGAAAAAATAGTAGAGAGCTTAAATTGTGCAGTGATAAAAGGGGAGGGCTTTGAAGTCGATATTAAGGAGAGTCAATGTTGGCACAAAAAAATTAGCCGTCACGAATGACGGCTTCTAAAACACACTAAACTGTGTTTTTCCCTTAATCTCATTTTAGCATCTAGTGCAAGTACTGTCAACAAGTAAAGTCCATAATTAAGTAATCGAAAAATTGGAACATATTTTTGAGGTTTTCAGGCATTGATGTTTTGTCGAGTTTATTCCAATGTCCTTTAACATTAAGCACTTCGGTTTGTCGTAGCTTTTTATATTGATTATCGGGACAATGATTTTCATACAAGGCGAGTAGTGTTATTAAATCATGAATTCTTTTGTTTTGAGTTAGAGTCTTTTTGTTGTTTATTATAGTTTCTTTATGCCTTTTCGAGAGTTGTTTAAGGTATTTAGTCACAGTTCCAGCAGGAACAGTTAACTGATTATCGGGTTTATCTGTCCGCACATTTACTAGAATAGGCTGATTATGAGCAGCCAGATTTCTGATATTTTTTGCGTTGCTTAAATCTTTATTCAATTCACTAAATATGGAATCCTCTTTTTCGGCACAATAGTTCTTGAAATAGAACTTTGAAAACCGAGCTAAGTCGCCCATGGTGAAAGAGTCTATGATTAGCCAAACTGGTACAGCGTCTTTATATTTCAAATAACGTGCCCTTGAGTATTTACTAGTTTCAAGAGGCTTAAAGAACTTTGTCCGTTCTTCTTTGGCATAATCCTGTGCTGTTTTGACTTTTTGATATGCGGCTTTTCTTTCCTCGAAATCTAAAATATCACCCGCCTGTGCATTTTTCTGCTTTTTCTTTTGTTCTCCGAGATAATCAAAGTATTCATTAACTATTTTATAACCATCAATGGCTGCACTATCAGCAATATCTTCAAGGAACCTACATCTGATGATGTGCTCTAAATCAAGGCTCAATTCCAACAGAGTATATCTTAAAAGTGTGTCTATATGTGATAATTCAACAAGATTATTCAATTTGAGATTTATATATTTGCCAGATTCATCTTTTTCATAATTATCTCTATAACACAATAATTTGTAAATGTAGTTGTGTTCAAATCCTCTTTCAAGGGCATAGTTTTCGTCTGTAGAGTCTACCACAATACCTTTGTGCCCTAAAAAATCATTGAATTTTTCTTTAGTCATCTTAGGTTTTAGCATAAATTATTCTCCTTGATAAATCGAATTACAGCTGTATTGATTATCAAATTTTAGCATATTATACATCATTACACAACGTGAATTATGTGTTATTGTTATAGTATTTAATATGGTTTCTGAACTTATACTCATTTGTTTTATTTGTCGATTGCATAAGTTAATAGTTCCAATACTTTCTTGTGAAAATTCTGTGGAACAATAAACTTTATGTTTTAACAATTACTCAAAACACAGGTTAGACTAGTTGCTATTAGTGCAGCAGCCTAACCTGTTTGTATTTACATATCCATTTGGCAGCCACTCGCTGATAACTGTTTCATACTTCCTTATCACTCTAAGTGCTTATGGTTACGGGCTTTTTTGTGCGCACCTTGACAAACGCTAAACCCTATGATATATTAGTGATATCAAAATGATATCATAAAAATTGAAAGAGAGGGCGAGTATATGGAAAATAAAGTAAAAAAAGAAAGAGTATATGAAGAATTTGAAGTAAAGCACAGTGCAGGTATGCCAGTATTACTATTAAATGTATTAGTGATATTAGCAGGAACAGGAGCATTTGTCTGGGGAGTGATTATGCTTGATACCAACGGAGTATGGGCATTGCCGATACTAGCGACGGTATTTGGAGTGCTTACGTGGATTGTATGTCCATTCATTTTTGTAGGACTTAAGCTAATCAAGCCGAACGAAGCATTAGTATTGACGCTGTTTGGGAAATATGTGGGAACCTTAAAAGGCGCAGGATATTATTTCGTAAATCCATTCGTGACAGCGGTTAAGCCAAACACAGAGGCATCAAGTCTTAGTGTATTAGCAGAAGGCAATGTTGAAGCTAAGGCAGTAAACGGGAC
>JGI994J12354_10005721_pt1 | contig 10613 bp, 10 predicted proteins | sample IntmicLarv3ML3BL_FD_12354 | JGI IMG/M metagenome (IMG submission 12354)
TACCATAAGCTGCAAAGCCATCGCTGTCGGCAAGGTCAGTGTCAAACTGTGCCAATACTCCGATTTTGCCCTCGCCGTGTACATAGGAAACGAGTGCGCCTTCAAGTACAACAAAGCGGCGAATTTTAAGGTTTTCGCCGATTGTAAGAATTTTCTCGCGAAGAGCTTCTTCAACCGTCTGACCGTTTAAGTCAAGCGGGAGTAATGCGTCAACATCAGCAGGGTTGCTTTCGAGAATAACGTCAGCAACGTCAGCGACGAATTTAACGAAATCTTTGTTTTTAGCAACAAAGTCGGTTTCAGAGTTCACCTCTAAAACAACGCCTTTATCGCCTTTGACAACGCTTGTTACAAGACCCTCTGCCGCTATGCGGCCGCTTTTTTTAGCGGCGGCGGCAAGGCCTTTTTCTCTGAGCAATTCAATTGCTTTTTCTTCGTTTCCCTCGGCATCGGTAAGGGCTTTTTTGCAGTCCATCATTCCACAGCCGGTTTTTGCGCGCAATGCAGCAACGTCTTGAGCAGTAAATGCCATAATTATATCTCCAATATTAGTTGTGTAAGGGCGGGTCTATGACCCGGAAGTCAATGACTTTATTCTTCAGTGGTTGCAAAGCCAGCTTTGCTTTCGATTGCGGCGTTCGCAAGAACGCTTGCAATAAGCTTAATTGAACGAATTCCGTCATCGTTTGCAGGAATCGGGAAGTCAACAGAATCAGGGTCAGCATTGCTGTCAATCATTGCTACGACAGGGATACCAAGCTTTTTAGCCTCTGCAACTGCGATATGCTCTTTCTTAACGTCAACAACGAACATAATCTGCGGCAATTTGTGCATGTCTTTAATTCCGCCGAGGTAACGTACGAGCTTTTCCATTTCAAGCTCTAAGCCCAAAACTTCTTTTTTAGTAAGCTTGTCGAATGTTCCGTCTTCTTTCATCTTTTCAAGCTGTTCCATTCTGCGGATACGACGGCGAATAGTGTTCCAGTTTGTAAGCATTCCGCCAAGCCAGCGTGAGTTTACGAAGTGCATTCCACTGCGAAGAGCCTCTTCTTTTACAACAGCAGCAGCTTGTTTTTTTGTTCCGACAAAAAGGATTTCACCTTTTTGTGCGCAAACGCCAGACACGAAGTGATAAGCAACGTCCAAACGCTGAGCGGTTTTTGTGAGGTCGATGATGTGTGTTCCGCCACGGGTAGAGTGGATGAACTCTGCCATTTTCGGGTTCCAACGGCGGGTTTGGTGGCCAAAATGGCTACCTGCTTCGAAAAGCTCTTTGATTGATACTACAGACATAAAAAAATACTCCTATAATTGTTTAGGTTTGTCCTCCACAGAGTGTGTGAGTATCAAAGCCTCGGCTTTCGCCGCACCAAGCTTTTCACATTCTGTGTGTGTTTTCTGTCACCATAATTCGGTAACCGTTCTATTATACCATAACAAAACCCATTTGTCAAGCATATTATGAGGGTATGATTAAAAAATTCATACAAATATTCCGCAGAAATAAAGTATTATCGCTTTTCGCAACACTCCTTGTTTTCTGTGTCGTTTTTTCTTTAACAATAATTGTCGCTAATGCTATTGGAGCAGTTCTGGAAGTAGCATTCGATTTCGTCTTACAAAGCGTTCTTTCTCCGTTCTTTAGTATGCTCTCGCTGCCTGAAAGAGTGCGGAGCGCACTTTTAGAAGGAGGGTTTGAAACGCTTTTCACCGTAATTGCGGTAAGCTTTCCGCCAATGGCTCTGTTCTTTCCTTTGTTCACATTGCTCGAGCAGGTGGGAATGCTTCCGAAAATCGCAGGAATTTTCGACAAGCGCTTTCGTCGCTGCGGAACTGACGGCAATCAGGTAGTCACAATGTGCATGGGACTTGGCTGCAATGCTGTCGGAGTGTACGGCTGCCGTGCGTTTAAGTCGCCGCGGCAACGTGCCGCTGCCATTGTCACAAACAGCTTTATTCCGTGCTCGGGGCGGCTTCCGATGCTTGTGGTTGTAAGCAGCTATTTTATGAAAGGCTTTGGCTTTCTTGCGGTAATTGGGTGCGTTTTTCTCGGCGTAGTTTTTACTCTTTTGGTAACTCGACTTCTCACATTGAGGGAACGTAAAACCGCTTGTCAATGTTGTGCCTTGACAAAGACGGCTTTGAAAAAGCCGTCTTTGCGGAAGTTACTTCACGAGGCGTTTTTTGAGAAAACACTGAAAGTTTTGCTCCGCGCTATGGTAGTTGCCGCGCCTGCGGGACTTGTGATTTGGTTTCTGAAATATGTCGGGCTTATTGGTACTCTTGTGAATGTGCTTGACCCTGCGGGACTTGCGATAGGGCTTGACGGAGTGATTTTGCTTGGATTTATTCTCGGGCTTCCTGCCAACGAGATTGTGTATCCTTTGATTTTGACGATGTATGGAACTCATCCGAGTTGGAGTGTTCCGACGCTTATATGTATTCTGATTTTTACTGTGTTTCACTTTCCGTGTGCGACGACGATTTTGACGATAAAAAAAGAAGTCCACAGTTTAAGGTGGACGATTCTTTCTATATTAATACCGCTTTTTATCGGGGTGATGTTGTGTTTGGTGGTTGCGGGAGTGGGGAGGATGATTTAACGGTACTGTCCCAAGGTTTTCCCGAGAGATCCCTCACTTACAGCTACTGGTCCAGCAGAGATCACTTCGTTACCTTGACTGTCAAGAACCCATCCGATACAAGATGTCCATTTATCTGTCCCCAAACGAGCTTGAGGACAAAACACTTTTACCACATGTCCAGTTCTGTTGCTCGTAAGTATTGTCGTAACCCCGCTTAGCCCATTTACTTTATCACTTGTAGCAGTACTCGTGGTATAACCACTTGTATTCACCTGACCTTGAAGCGCCGAAAGAAATTCCTTTGCAGTTTTAGGAAAATTATTCGTCGGTGTCACCGGCGGTGCTGTAGACTGTGCTTGCGAAGGTGCAATACTTGCCGCCACAGACTGCGCTTTGCTTGAACTTGCCGCTTTCGAAGACGCTGCCGCCGCAGAACTTGGGGAGGTGCTACTTGCTTGTGCAGAGCTTTCGGCTTCGGTGCTTTCGGGCTCTGAGCTTTCTTCTACAGAAGTAGTTTCTTCAGACGAAGTCGGCAGTGAAGAAAGTTCTTCAATCGCAGGCTTTTTTCCGCACATTGTAAGCGACAAAATTAGTGTCAAGACAAGCAGAAGCGCGACTGCTCCTGCAATAATCAGAATAATTTTCTTTTTCATAGTCGTGTGTTTTTGAAGATTTAAGAATTAAACGTTACTTAGTTACCTTATCCCCGCCGTCAACAGAGGCAGTGATAAAGCTGTTGCCGCCGATGGTTGCGCCCACGCCGATAACGGTATTCCCGCCGAGGATAGAAGCGTTTGAGTAGACTGTAACGCCGTCAAGCAGAGTAGGGTGGCGCTTTTTGCCCGAAAGTTTTTGCCCGCCGCGTGTGGAGAGCGCGCCGAGAGTTACGCCTTGATATATCTTCACATGGTCGCCAATTTCGGTCGTTTCGCCGATTACTACTCCCGTGCCGTGGTCGATGAAGAAATATTTGCCGATAGTTGCGCCCGGGTGAATGTCAATTCCCGTGCGGCTGTGCGCGTGCTCGGACATAATGCGGGGAATGAACGGAACTTTAAGCAAGAACAGCTCGTGCGCCACTCGATGTATGGCAATCGCCAAAAATCCGGGGTAGGCGTACACGATTTCGTGCAGGCTCGTCGCCGCGGGGTCGCCCGATAGCGCCGCTTGCAGGTCAAGCATAAGCAGGTCGCGTATTTTCGGGAGTTTTTCGATAAGCAGTTTTGTTATTTCTTTTGCGGTCTGGAACATTTCGTCACAACTGCAACTTTCGCTGTTTTCTTTTGTTAGGTTTAACGCTCCACAAATCTGTCGGCAGAGTTGGTATTCCAACGTGTCTAGCAGGTCGGAAATGTATTTTTCATCGTACTCTCCGTCGTAGTTGTCGAAGTACCCGGGGAAGAAAACCTGACGGAAAAGCCCGATAAGTTCTATGATTTTGTCCTTGTCGGGCAGGTATTTATAGGTAGAAATCTTGGGAACTCCTGAATTTTGATAGCTTTGCAACACAAGCTCGGCGACTTTTTCGTTGCCGCCTGATATTGGAGTTTCGCAAGATTTTTTCATAATTTGAATGTTATTTCATAACAATGAGTGAAGTTTTTCGCATACTCGGGGTGAGTGTAAAGATAAAACTTATTGCTTTCCACGAAAATCGCTCGAAGTTGGTCGCCGTCATCGGGCATGGTGAAAGAGATGTATTCGCCGGTAGTTATGTCGGATATACAAACGGTGCTGTGCGAATTGCTTTCAAAATCAACGTGACCGTTTTCTGATACTTCGATAAGATATTTACCGCTTGTGGCGCTTTCGGTATATGGCGCAGAGGTGCGCTTTAAGGTGCAAACGGTTTTTTCATATGTAGACAAATTAACGACATGAACCTTATCTGAATGGATAGCTTCATCTATTTTGTGCCACATGAAATATTCGCCGAGCGGATAAGGTTTATCTAGTCCGCTATATCCCAAAAACCAACTTGACCCTTTATCCCATTCTATTTGATGGTCTTTCATTTCGGCGATGTCATAAATGCCGAAGCCGCTAAAATCGGTCATAGCGTGTCCGCCTATATAGTTATAACCATATACAAATCGGTTGTCATCAATGGAGTGAATAAAGTGATAGTAAAATGGCTTCTTTGCCAATAACTCAACTTTTTTTCCGTCATCTGACAAGAGGAACACGCTATCTTTTTCTTCTAAAATTGTCTTGTTGCCGACTTTGGATATTGTGTTGTCGGGATTATCTTCTGTTGTTCGGGCAAGAAAATTTTCAAGCCGTTCTTTAATCGCCTTACCTTCTTCCGTGTCGAAGTTAATTATGCGAATGTCAGGGAATGTTTCCGTTTCAGGATAGATAGTTTGGTCGGCGGCAACGCTGTTATCGTCGGAAGAAGCTGTGCTTCTCTCGGGAATATTTGCGCTGTTACAGCCTGTCAATATTAAAATGAAAAGTGCTAAGAAAATTGCAAGCTTTTTCATCGTTTTATCCAAGTGGTTTCATGGTCGGGAACAGTAATACGTCGCGGATTGACTGAGCGTCAGTGAAGAACATGATAAGGCGGTCGATGCCGATGCCGATGCCGCCTGTCGGGGGCATTCCGTACTCGAGAGCGGTTATGAAATCCTCGTCAATGTCGTTCGCTTCGTCGTCGCCTGCGGCTTTGAGTTCCATTTGCGAAGCAAAGCGAGCGCGCTGGTCGATTGGGTCGTTAAGCTCTGAGAAAGCGTTTGCGAGCTCTCGGCCGAACACGAAGAGCTCGAAACGCTCGACATATCCCTCTTTGTTCGGGTCCTTTTTCGCGAGTGGAGAGATTTCAATCGGGTGGCCTGTAATGAATGTTGGCTGGACGAGTTTATCCTCGACGTAGGTCTCGAAAAAGAGGTTTAATATGTCGCCGACTTTGTGTCGGTCTTCATATTCTATGTGGTGTTCTTTCGCAATGTTACGAGCGTCCGATAATTCTTTGATTTCGTCAAAATCCACTCCGCTATGCTGTTTTACAGCCTCTGTCATGGACATTTTTGCGAATGGAGCACCAAAGTCAAGCTCGGTTTCGGCGTAAGTGAGCTTTGTTGTGCCAAGAACTTTGGTCGCGACTTCGCGAATTAAGTTCTCGCAGAGCTCCATCATGCCGTCAAGGTTTGTATACGCTTGGTATAATTCCATCAGCGTGAACTCTGGGTTATGACGAGTGTCTAATCCTTCGTTTCTAAATACTCTGCCGATTTCGTATACCTTGTCGAAGCCGCCGACTATGAGGCGCTTAAGGTAGAGTTCGAGAGAAATCCTAAGGTTCAAGTCTACGCCTAAGCTGTTGTGATGTGTGATGAACGGGCGTGCGGCAGCGCCGCCTGCAACGGCGTGCAGGGTAGGGGTTTCGACCTCTAAAAAGCCGCTGTCATCGAGATATCTGCGCATTTCACGGATAATCAGCGAGCGTTTTACAAACGCGTCTTTTACCTCGGGATTTGCAATCAAATCTACATAACGCTGACGATAACGAGTGTCAGTATCGCTTAATCCGTGGAATTTTTCCGGCAGGGGATGCAAAGATTTTGCAAGCAAAACTATGCTTTCGACTTTGACAGAGGTTTCTCCTGCGTGGGTTACAAACACTTCTCCGGTTACTCCGACAATGTCGCCGATGTCAAATTTTTTATACTCGTCGTATACTTCTTCGCCTACGTTGTCTTTTTTAACATAAAGCTGAATACGGGTCGGTCCAGAAGTGAGGTCGGCAAAGCCTGCTTTGCCCATGCCGCGTTTTGCTGTTATGCGACCGGCAATAGATACCTTCTTTTCGAGGTAGTTGTCGGGATTTTCGATAATGTCAAATGTGCAGCTATCTATATCAAACTTGGTATGAAGAAACGGGTTTTTGCCCGAGTTTACAAGCTCTGTGAGCTTGTCGCGGCGTATTTGCTGTTGCTCTGAAAGATCGAGTTGTGGTGTGTCGCTCATTTGATATTCCTACTATTTTGAAATTTTGTCAATTTTAAGTTTATAGCTTCCGCTTTGGGCTTCAACGATAACGGTATCGCCCTTTTTGTGCCCGATTAAAGCTGCTCCGACGGGGCTTTCGTCGCTTATAAAGCCCTCGAGAGGGTTCGCTTCGGCAGAGCCGACAATGCGGTATTCAATCTTTTCTTTGTCTTTACCCTCAATCACAGTTACGGTCGAACCGATTGTGACTACGTTTGTTTTAACCGCTGACTCGTCAATTATTGCAACGTTTTTAAGGGTTTGTTCGATTTGAGTTATGCGAGCCTCGACCATTGCCTGTTCGTTTTTTGCCTCGTCATATTCGCTGTTTTCAGAGAGGTCGCCGAACGAGCGAGCCGTCTTGATTTTTTCGCTTATCTCTTTGCGAGTTACTGTTTTTAGCTGCTCTAGCTCTATTTCTAGTTTCGCTACGCCCTCGGCGGACATCTGTATAAGTTTTTCCATGATTGTGAAGTTTCCTTAATTATTGTGTTTGTGTTGCAGTTATAATTTCAAGTGCTTTTTTTACCATTGTGTCTTCTTCAAGAGTGAGGGTTCCGAGCTCGAATTTCTTTGCCATTTCATCAGTGAAAACTACCTCAAAGTCAGGGGCGACGCCGATTCCGTCATAATTGTCAGATTTCGGCGGGAAATATTTCGCCGTGGTTATATTTATCGCGCCGCCATTTTTGAGCTTGTAAAGAGTCTGCATGACGCCTTTTCCGTATGTCGTAGTGCCGACGGATTTTGCTTTGTTGTAGTCTTTAAGCGCCGCTGTGAAAAGTTCTGCCGCAGATGCAGTATGCTTGTCAGTAAGAACTACCATTGGCAAGCGGAGCTCGTTTTGTCCTGTGCACTCGTCAATAACCTCTTTTTCAGTTTGGTCTTTCTCTTGCTTATATGCAATTGGACCCGCAGGCAACAGCATTTTGAGCATATCAGTAACGTCGGTGAGCCCCCCTCCTGGGTTGCCGCGAAGGTCGAAAATCACTCCTTTTGCTTTTTTCGTCTGAGCGTCGTCGAGCGCTGCTTTGAACTGTTCAGGAGTATTGCCGTTAAACTGCGAAATTTTTATATAAGCTTTGTCGTCAAGCATCTGATAGGAAACAGAGGGTAAGTCAACCTCTCTGCGCTGGAATTCCATGGTTGTGTCTATGCCGTCGCTTCTTATGCCAAGCTTTATTCGCGTGCCTTTTACGCCGCGAATGAGTGTTGACGCATTTGCGTAGCCGACCTCTTTAACGTCCTTGCCGTCAATGGAAATGATAAGATTTCCTTTTTCAAGTCCGCCTTCAGAAGCGGGGGAGTTTGGATATATCTCTGTGATTTTAATATACCCGCTTTCGTCTTGGGTAATCGCAACACCAATGCCCACGAGTACCCCTTGTTTTCCAAGGGAATATTCAGCCATCGCTTCGGGTGATATATAGGTAGAGTACGGGTCGCCGATTCCTTGGGTATATCCTGCGGACACATAGTCGATTATGTCCTGTTCGTCAGTTGTACCGATATAGTTCTTTTCAACGAGAGCTCCGATTTCTTGGATATTACTGAACAGAGCATCTCGCTTTGATTTTGTCATAAGCGGCGTGAAAGTGCTTTCAGAGGCTATCCATGTTGCCCCGAAAGTAACCGCACAGCAGAGTGCCACGAGGGAAATGCATACTCCCCAAGATACTTTTCTGTTAAGTAATCTCTTTTCTTTTTGTTCTGTATTGTTCATTTTTTCAGTTTCCATATTTTATATATCCCGGTTTGCCTAATGGATTTGTCGGTTTTCCGTTAACACGAACTTCTAAATGAAGGTGAGCGCCGAAGCTGTTTCCTGTATTGCCGACATATCCGATTACTTGCCCTTGTTTAACTGTTGCTCCTGCGCTTGTGCCGAGCCTTGACATATGGGCATAAAGAGTAGACACGCCATCGCCGTGATCGATAAGAACAAAAGTTCCGAAGCCCCAATAAGCGGATGGGGTAGAGGCGGTCGCGATTATTACTACTCCGCTTTTACTTGCGATGATAGGCTTACCGTGAACTCCGCCGCCGCTTATGTCGATGCCTGTATGCAACGCGCCCCATCGTGGACCATAGCCTGAAGTTATATTAGGATAGCCCGGCAGAGGCCAAATGAAAACTTCATCATTATATACCGGATTTGTGCCAGGGGGTGGAAGTTTACTTTGGATTTCATCTTCGATTTGGTTGATATATTCGTTAATTTCTTTAGCGTTCTTTTTGAAGTATTCTGTTTCTTCCTCTAATTCTTTAATACTTTCAGCTGTCTTGCTATATGCATCGATAAGTTCTTGTTGTCTTGAGTTTATGTCAGCGCGCGAGCTTTCAAGAGCGGCTTTGCTTTCTTCAAGAGATTTTTTTTCAGCTTTGATTTCTGCCGCAACTGTTTTATATTTGTCAATAAGCTTTTTGTCGTGTTGGGTCATTCGCTTAATGATTTCCGCATTCGAGAGGAACTCGCCGAAATCTTTTGCGCCTAACAAAGCTTCGAGTGAAGAGGTTTCGCCTGTAAGATACTGCGCACGAAGCCTTGCTTTCAAGAGCTTTGTTGTTTCTTCAATCTCTTTTTCTTTCGCCACGAGCTCTGCATTCTTTTTGCTTATTGAAGCGTTGAGGTTTTCTATATCCCGCTCGAGAGCGTTTATTTCTGCGAGAATTATACCTATTTTTTTCTTCAGCGTTTCTTGATATGCTTTCTCGTTCGCAATCTTGTCTTTGATGTTTTTAAGCTCTTTGTCTACCTGCGCTTTCTGTTTTTGAAGCTGCGCTTTTTCGGCATTGAGGTCGTCGATTTCGTCTGCGAATACAGGAGTAACCGCAGAAACGAACACAAGGCAAATAACAATTAAAACAGATATAAATTTTTTCATATTACTATACCTTCAAATGTTTGCGAATGGACAGCGCAGAGCCGATGGTTCCAACGCCGACACCGGCAAGGATAAAGAAAATTCCAAGCAAAGAGTCAATTTCACTAAACGGAATGAGCCCTGTATACATTGTAAACATAAAGTCGGACGCATTTCTTTGAAGTATGCTCATAATATTGTCATAAGAGAGCCATACAATTAAGTAAGTGACAAGAGAGGCGATTGACCCGATGACTATTCCCTCGACCAAGAACGGCAAGCGAATGTAGCGATTTGTCGCGCCGACATGTTTCATTATGCCAATCTCGTTTTTCCGAACGAAAACTGACGCACGAATAGTATTGCTTATAATTACAAGACTTATGATTATAAGTGTTATTATAACCGCAATCCCGAAAACGTTTATAGCGCTTTGAATTCCCGTTAGTGTTTTTGCAATATTTGTAGGCGCATTAACTTTCATCACATTCGGGAGAGCCGTAAACGATGCGATAGCTTGGTCAAGATCTTCAAGCTTTTCAAGCTTTACGCGGAAAGAGTCGGGAAGATAGTTATCTTCTGCCAAGCCTGCAAAAAGCTCTGGTCCGCCCATGCGGTCGATTTGCTCTGCCATTGCTTGCTCTTTTGATATGTGCTGTACATCTATGATGTACTTGTTTTGCTCTAAAGCTGATTTGAGGCTCGCAATGTCATCGGCGGTTGCCTCGTCGACGGCGAAAATCACAATGTCGTTTTGTTGTTCGACAACGCCGACAACAGAGGTGAAGTTTATCGTAAGCAGGTATGTAAATCCTGTAAGCAACAGACACGCCGAAAGAATACAAATCGACGCGAATGACATAAGCCTATTTTTCCATACATTGGAAAGTCCTGTTTTAAGGAGATATGTAAAATTACTGCCTCTCATATTTCCCCTTTATTTTCTGGTCGTAAGTTATTATTCCGCGCTCGATATCGATAGTTCTGCCTCCGAAATGGCGCACCATATCATGGTCGTGAGTGACGACCAAAATTGTAGTATTGTAATAGTTGTTAATCTCTTTAAGCAGCGTTATGATTTGCATAGAAAGTTCCGGGTCGACGTTTCCTGTCGGCTCGTCCGCTATGATAAGCGGCGGGTCAGCGGCAAGAGCGCGAGCGATTGCGACACGCTGAA
>JGI994J12354_10005722_pt1 | contig 10612 bp, 7 predicted proteins | sample IntmicLarv3ML3BL_FD_12354 | JGI IMG/M metagenome (IMG submission 12354)
CGCGAACTGTATAGTATCTGAGGTTTGCGATGCCGTATTCTGTGATGATGTATTCAACATCGTTGCGGCTCGTCGTGACCGCTGCTCCCTCATCCAGAACCGATACGATTCTCGAGAGCTTTCCGCGCGCCGCTGTGGAGGGCATAGCTATGATGGAGCGTCCGCCCTTGCTGAGGGCCGCTCCGCGCACGAAATCGACCTGACCGCCGACAGCGCTGTACTGAGCCGTTCCGATCATCTCGGAGCAGACCTGCCCGAGAAGGTCGACCTGCAGGCAGGAGTTTATCGACACGAGGTTGTCGTTCTGTCCCGCGATGTAGGGGTCGTTCGTGTAGGTAGAGGGATACATGTTGACGGCGGGGTTGTTGTGAACATAGTCATACAGCCTCTGCGTCCCCATGAGGAAGGTTGCGATGGATTTGCCCTTGTTGAAGTTCTTTTTCTGGTTGTTGATGACTCCGGCCTCAACAAGCTCCACAACGCCGTCCGAGAACATTTCCGAGTGGATTCCGAGGTCTTTTTTGTCCTTTAAGAACAGCAAGACCGCGTCCGGAATCGCCCCTATGCCGAGCTGGAGGCAGTCTCCGTCCTTGACGAGGCTCGCGCAGTGCTCTCCGATGGCCCGCTCAACGTCCGAAATTTTCGGAGGATTGAGGACAATGAGAGGCGCATCGTGCTCCACGATGCAATCGAACTGAGACACGTGCATGAAGGTGTCGCCCAGTGTGCGGGGCATATGCTTATTGACTTGCGCAATGACCACTTTGGCCTGCTCCGCCGCCGTTTTGGAGTAATCGACCGAAACACCGAAGCTGCAATAGCCATGCTCGTCCGGGGTAGAAACATGGGCAATCGCCACATCCAGAGGCAGGGTTCTGTGGAACAGGTTCGGTATCTGCGAAAAATAGCAGGGGGTATAGTCTCCGTGACCGTCTTTTATTGTCTGTCTGGTAGACGCTCCGACAAAGACGGAATTATGACGGAAGTGCTCCTCCATACCGGCCTGTGCGTATTCGGAGGTTCCCATCGGAACCATGTGAACGATTTCCACGTCGCGGTACGCCTTGCAGTTCCTCACCATCGCGTCAATAATGTGGGTCGGTTCTCCCACCGAGTGGCTCGTGGCGACTCTGTCGCCGGACTTGATACGTTTGACCGCCTCATCAGCAGTCGTCAATCTCTCGCTGTAGATGGTCTTCCAGTCCACTAATTCATCTCCTTGCTGTGCTGTTTTTCTATATTATAAGATTGTCAATTTGTTGACAATGTCATTATACTGCTACCCGGATTATTTGGCAAGTAGAAAATGCAGAAGCTCCATAAATATTGTATACTACTACAATGGCTTTCAAGACATCATCGCATTTCATGCCAATGTGCGGGTGTCTCTTCGAATAAAGAATTACATTGCCGCCGCTGTGACACGGCGGCAAAATCCCGCTATTATTCGCTTTATTGTATTATCATACAAGTGAGGCGTTATGTTTTTCTACAACTATCCAGCCTGCGTCACGGGCGGAAAGCGCCGTTTCGCACATCTCTTCAGCCGCTTACGGTGGCATAGGGCCAGTCTATAATGCCCCCGATGTCGTACACATTCGTATAGCCGAGCCACCCGAGCTCCTCCGCCGCTATCGCGCTCCGCCGCCCGCTGCGGCAGTATATAAGTATGAGCGCCGACTTATCCGGCAGCTCGCTCTCCGCGCGCGCCTTGAGCTCATAATCGGGTATCAAAACGGCACCCTCAAGGCGCATTATATTAAATTCCTCCTCGGTGCGCACATCGAGCAGGATATGCTCCTGCGACATCATCTCCAGCGCCTTTTCCGGCGAGAGCCTTCTGTATACGGGCTGTTTTCCGCCCCCGCATCCCGCAAGCGCGAGCATCGGACAAATGAGAATAGCAGTTATGATTCGGCGCATCCGGCACCCTCCTTTTCAATCAAAACACATAGGTGATGACCATGCTCAGCCAAACCCCCGCCGCAAATGAGGCCACGTTGGCCAGCACGGCGTACCAGACGACTTTCGCTTCCGAGACGGCTCCGTCAAGCTGTCTGTCCGCATAGCGGCTGTACTTTGCCGCCTCCACGATTACCACGAGGATTTCCAAAAAAGCATATAAAGCCACATAGAAAAATCCCGGGCCGCGGAAATATCCGTAAATGTTCAGAGCAATGTTCAGTGCGATTTGCGTTATCACATTGACGCGCACGATATACCGGAACATTCCGGCCTTCAGAAGGCCGAACATCAGGGCGATTACAAGCTCCACAGCAAGGGTGAGAACCACGCGGACGACAAACGAAAAAATTTCCTTGCCGTAATTATAGGATTTCTTAGCCTCAATAACCGGCTGTGCGTCGATGTCTGAGCACGAGATTTCAGCCGTGAAATAACTGTCAAAGGCGTATTGCTCCAAGCGCTCTCCGCTGACGGCGAAGCTGTCCGTTTCCGGAAAATATATCAGTATCTTGAATTCCGACGGCGGATAATAAGACCACGCGAATCTGTTTGTCTCCGAGCATTCCTGAAATAATCCGAGAAAATAATAACCGTCCGGGTCCTGATACTCCTTGAATTTCAAAAAAATCTCCTGCGATCCATAATAGTCCCGATACTCGTTCGCCGCCGAATGGGGGCCCGTAGACTGCACTGATGACAGCAGCGTCACGTGATATTCGCCGTCAATACCCACAAAATCGACCGTGACGCCCGGCTTCGGCCCGGAATCCGCCCGCGCCGCCGGGCCGAGTGATATCACGAGCGTCAGGACACAGAGGAAAAATAACATCGTTTTCTTCACAACGCATCTCCCTTTCTTGAATCATCGTGGTTTTTCAGGCCAATTGTATCACCTTTCGGGCTTATTTGGCAAGGTTCTATTGCGTTTCGACGTCAATGCGAGTAAAATACCTATACCACCGCACAGGCTTTTACTGGAACCCGCGAACAAAATTTTAGGAGGATGGTTATGAAAAGGACACTTCGGATGATGCTGGCGCTCTTGCTCGTATTTGGGTGCATCGCACCGGGCCTCCCGGCCGCGGAGGCCGCTGCCGCGCCCGTTCTGTCGCTCGACAGGGTACCCGAAATAAGCGGCGGCTCGACGGTCTCCGGCCATATCTGGTTCGACGGAGCCGCGGGCAGCTATTCCGACTATTCTGTCACGATGGCGCTCGCCGTGGCCCGTGGAGAGGGTCTCTGGGCGCCGAAGCCGACACACGCGACACCCTCCGTCCCCGTCGGTAATGACGGCAAATTCGAGTGTATGTTCGTTTCGGGAGGATACGATTCCGTGGCCGAGGAGCTGTATATTTACCTCATTCCGCGCAATTTCGTCCCGACCAGCAATACTAACCGCACACTCGAAAACTCGCTGGATCATATTGTCATCTACCGCGACGCAGACGGCAGCGTCGACTTCACCCAGCGAGTCGACCCCAACACCCTGCCTGACCCGGTTGAAACGACGGTATTCGCGCCCTCAAAATATCCCTCGCTCACTCCCAAGCTCTCAATATGCTATTCGCCCTACACAAACGGCCTGAGTCCCGAGACGAACAGCGCCGTTCCGGCGGAGCACATGGAATGGCTTCTCAACCTCGTCTATCCCTACGCCGACACGCTCAGGCTCTTCGGCACGAGCGGCGAGCTCGAGAAAATATACAAGCCCGCAAAAGAAAGATACGGCTTCCGGATAATGGGCGGCTGCTGGATAGACTCACGGTATTCCGAAACGCAGATATACGCAGAGCTGGACGGGCTCATCAAGCTCGTCAACGACGGATATATCGACATCGCTGTGGTCGGCTCGGAGATGCGGTACCGCGGTGATTTCACCGTGGACGAGATAATCACATTCATCGAATACGTGCGGGAGAGAGTTCCCGCCGATATCCCCGTCGCGACCTCCGACACCGCGGGAGCTTTCCTCGACAGCCAGCGGCTGGTGGACGCCTGCGACATGGTCTTATTCACAAATTACCCGTTTTTCGAGAAAGTCCCGATAGCCGACGCCCCTCAGGCCCTGTTCAACACCTATGACAAAATCAAAAAGATGGCGGGTGAAAAGCCTGTCATAATCAGTGAGACGGGCTGGGTCGACGCAGGCTCCCCCGAGGGTGCCGCCGTTCCGAGCATGGAAAACTGCAAAAAATATTTCGAAGCCGTCTACAATTGGTCACGGCAGAACAATGTGGAAGTCGTGTTTTTCAGCCAGATGGACGAGATATGGAAGCGCGAGGGCTCAAGCGGCGATATCGGCAGCCACTGGGGACACTTCTACGCAAACGGCGTGCTGAAGGAGGCCTATAGGGCAATATATAATGAGATTGCGCCCAAGCCCGTCGACGACGCCGAGACTGTGAGCTGGGCGGAGAACGAAATTCTGGAGCTCATCCGCCAGGGCATCATCAGCCCGATGGCCCCGTCCGCCTACGACCCCGTGACCCCGATAAAACGCGGCGACATGATGCACTATCTCATGAACGCCCTCTTCCCTGACAGCGAGCTGCAGGTCGAGCCGACTTTCACCGACGTCTCGCCGAACATGTATTATTATTACTCCATCGGCCTCGGACAGCGCGAGAGCCTCATATTGGGTCTCGGCAACAACCTCAGCGGCGTGGAGCTGAACATCAGCCGTCAGGATCTGTTCCTGCTGATATACCGCGGGATGCTCTATGCTGGCATGGACGTCGCGCCAAATCTCAGCGTTCTGGATAGATTTAATGACGTGGATAACGTCGGCGAATACGCCCGCGAAGCGGTCTCCGCGCTCGTCTCCGGCGGAATCGTCCACGGCGACGACCTCGGCAACATCAACCCCCGCTCTGAGGCGACAAGGGCCGAAGCCGCCATGCTCCTTTATAGGATATACACTCACGCAAAAACAGATTAAAAGCGGCAATACAAACAAGGGGCTGTGGCAAAAAATGTCACAGCTCCTTAGCTTTCAGATTGCCTCGTCGGCAAATTGGAATTTGGCGGCAAGAAATTTTGTAGGGTGCGATGTCCACATCGCACCGAATGGTCGGCACGTTAATGGAGAGAGCAGCGCGATGTGGACATCGCGCCCTACAAAATCGGCGAGATTTATTGAATTATGCGTCGTAAGGGATGCACACCGAGATGAGCGGAAATCTCACCAACAAATTCCGATTTATAGAGTAATTTTCCCGCCAAAAAGCGAAACAAGTTCCTTTGGACGCATAAAAACCGTGGTACCGGCAAATTCAATGCCGGCACCACGGTTTTTCTATTTATTCAAATTTCAGACTGATGTCCAGCGACTTCACGGAGTGGGTCAGGGCTCCGATGGATATGAAATCCACCCCGGTCTCCGCGACGGCGCGAAGGTCNCGCTCGCCCATGTTGCCGGATGCCTCGGTAAGCGCCCGCCCCGCGATGAGCCCCACGGCCTCGCGCATTCCGTCGTTGTCCATATTGTCGAGCATGATTATCTCCGCTCCGGCATCAAGCGCCTCCTGCACCTCGGCGAGGCTTTCCGTCTCCACCTCGATCTTCAGTGTGTGCGGCGCGTTTTTTCTGGCGGCCTCGATGGCGGCGGTAATGCCCCCCGCGGCCTTGATGTGGTTGTCCTTGATGAGTATGCCATCCGCAAGATTGAAGCGGTGGTTGGAACCGCCGCCTGCGCGAACCGCATATTTTTCAAGGGCGCGCAAGCCGGGCGTGGATTTCCGTGTGTCCACAATTTTCGCTCCTGTCCCCTCAACAGCGCGGACAGCCTCCGCCGTGCGCGTGGCAATGCCGCACATGCGCTGGAGCAGGTTCAGGGCGACGCGCTCGCACATGAGCACGCTCCGTGATTTTCCCTCGACCGTGGCGATGACATCGCCTTTTTCCACATAGGCTCCCTCGGTAACCAGCGCCTCGAACCACGTCTGGGAGTCATATACTGTGAAAACCCTCTCCGCAACGTTGAGGCCGCAGATTATCCCGTCCTCTTTCGCTATGAAGCGGCCGACAGAGGTCTGCTCCTCCGGCACGCAGGAGATAGTTGTTATATCCCCCGTTCCGACATCCTCACGAAGAGCCATAATCAAAAAGTCGTCAAGACCTATCAGTCTCATAAGCACACATCCTCTTTATAAGTTTTCCCCGTCGCTTCTGTAGTGGGCGCCGACATTGCCGCGGCGCGCAATGGCCGCTTCAAGTATCGCGCAGGCAATGGTTGCGACGTTGAGCGCGACTATATAGTCCCGTCCGGGTGCAAAGCCCTCCTCGAGCTGACGCTTCATCTCCTGAATGCGCGCGAGCGCGTCCCGCATATCGTGTTCATTTCTCACAACAAAGCAATAGTCGTTCATGAGCCGCTGGATTTCACGGCGCATTTCTTCGAATCCGCCTGTCATTCCGCGTTCCGGCTCGAAAGACGCGGCGGCCTCGCCGCGTTCGACGCCTTCCTTCATGACAGCGTTTATGTCCTCAGCGGCGCGGCGTCCGAACACGAGGCATTCGAGCATCGAGTTGGAGGCGAGCCTGTTCGCTCCGTGAACCCCTGTCGAGGCCGCTTCACCGCAGGCATAGAGCCCCGCGATGTCGGTTCTCGCGTGCAGGTCGGTCGTGATGCCGCCGATGAGGTAGTGCTGCACGGGGCAGATGGGTATCCAGTCCTTCGAAATGTCTATTCCCCGGCTCAGGCACTCCTGGAATATCGTCGGGAAGCGCGCCGAGAGAAACTCGCGCGGGCGCTCGGTTATATCGACGTACAGATGGTCTGTGCCGGTTCTTCCCATCTCCGCGAAGATCGCTCTGGCGACTATGTCGCGCGGGGCGAGCTCGTTCAGCTCGTGAGCCCCCTGCATAAATCGGACGCCGTCCCCGTTTTTGAGAAGTCCGCCCTCGCCCCTGACGGCCTCGGAAATCAGGAACGCCCTGTCCTCCGCCTCGGGGCTGTGAAGTCCCGTGGGGTGGAACTGTATGAATTCAAGGTCGCGGACGCCGGCTCCCGCTCGCATTGCGGCGGCGATGCCGTCTCCCGTCGCGACGGACGGGTTCGTGCTCGTCTTATATACCTGACCGATGCCGCCCGTGGCTATGACGATGTTCGGGCAGTCTACAATTATATATTCGCCGTCCTGTCCAATTACGAGTGCTCCGACAGTCCTGTTCGCCTCATCCGTTATGATGTCCGCGAAAAAGCTGTGTCCGAGGAAAGCGACATTCCCGCGCGTCGCGACAAGCCTCGCCAGCGACTTAACGGTCTCCCGCCCCGTCGCGTCTCCGCCCGCATGGACAATGCGGTCTTTGCGGTGTCCTCCCTCGCGGGTTATCTGCAAAACGCCCTCCTCGTTGAGGTCGAACGGCACGTTCATTTTCACAAGAGCCCGGATGTCTCCCGGCCCCTCCTTGACGAGTACCCCGACCGCGCCGGGGTCACAAAGTCCCGCTCCGGCGATGAGAGTGTCGTCAAAGTGCAGTCCCGGCGTGTCGTCAGTCGAAATCGCCGCGGCGATTCCGCCCTGAGCAAGCCATGAGTTTGATATTTCAACGCTCTCCTTCGTCAAAATGCAGCACTTCAAGCTTTCGTCGAGATTCAGCGCCGTATATAGTCCCGCTATGCCCGCGCCGACTATGAGAACATCAAATTTCATCCTCTCGTCAGCATGGAGCTCGCCTGATATTGTATAACGCATTTCGCAAAAACCTCTAATCTTTGTTTAAATAATTTTGCCGCACCGGCCACTCTTCTCATCGGCACATAGTAAAGGTGCTTAGAAGTAATGATATCACATTTTTCAAGCATTTCAAGCAAAAAGTGCCATTCGCCGTTTTTGGCGGCGGCATTTTTCACTTGCGGTGCGCTCCATAACGCATTAAAATGGTATACGACAGGCTTCAGCAAGTAAATATGATACAATTACCCGATATGCTGGACAAAAATATTGGCACTAAAACCGAAGGAGCTATAAAATGAAAAAAAACAGGACGACGGCAATAATTTTAGCATTCGCGCTTATATTTCAAACGGCGGCCTCCGCCTCCGTACTCGGCGAGGAGCTTCGAACCTCCGGCGTTGAGCTGACGGACGGCGTCCGGCTCGCCAAGGGCGTCTATTGGTCGTCCTCATATTCCGACAGGCTGGCCGANAACTACATAGAATATTCNCCCACAGGGGACGTGCGCCCCGTCGTGGCGTTCGGAGACAAGGTCATCGGCTCCGGCAGTTTTTCGTATTTCGCCTCGAAGCTTGAAGCGGCGGGACAGCACGTCATAGGCGGCATAAACGCCGACTATTTCGTCATGGCGTCAACGGAGCCGCTCGGCGTCATCATAACGGACGGCATCCTGCGCTCCTCCGACGCGGGCCACGGAGCCATAGCCTTCCGCGAGGACGGAACAGCATTCGTCGGCTGGCCTTCACTCGGCATGACCGTCACCCTCGAGGGCGAGGAATACCCCCTTGAGACCTTCAACAAAAGACGTGCCGGAGGCGGATATGTGCTCTTCAACTCAGATTTCGCCACAAAAACGCTGAACACCGTCGCCGGAACCGACGTCATCCTCAGCCTGAAGGACGCGGAGGACGGCGCACCGACAGTCAACTACAACGCCACCCTCATTGTCGAAGAGGTTCGCAAATCCTCCGGCTCCATCGACATTCCCGAGGGAAAATTCATCCTGTCTCTGAGCCGCGACGCGGATGAGTGGCGGCAAACGGGCGTCGAAAATCTCGAACCGGGAGACGAAATAATCCTGAACATTGCCTGCGCAGACGCGCGCTTCATAGATGCCGAATACGCCGTCGGCAGCTTCCGCAGGATACTCGTCGAGGGCGAGGTTGTGCCCGGCCTCGAGCAGACGCGCGGACCGCGCACCGCCGTTGGAATAAAGCCGGACGGCTCCGTCATTCTATACACCATCGACGGTCGGCAGTCGGGCCTGAGCATCGGCGCGGGGATGCACCATGTCGCGGAACGCCTCATCGAGCTCGGCTGTGTCGAGGCCGGCCTCATGGACGGCGGCGGCTCGACAGGCCTCTCCGCACTCTACATCGGCGATGAAGCCGTCTCTCAGATAAACAGCCCCTCGGACGGTGCGCCCCGCGCCGTGACGAACTACATAATGCTCGTGACCACCGCTCCCGCGACGGGTGTTGCGGAGCGCCTCGGCGTCACGCCGCACGATGTTCTCATGCTCTCCGGCGCGGAGCGCAAATTCACTGTGAAAGCCTCGGACGAAACCCTGCGTCCCGCTCCCCTGCCCGGGGAAGTGACCTTTGAGCCGGCCGAGGGCTTGGGCACGATATCCGCCGACGGAACCTTCCGCGCGGGCCCCGCCTCGATGGAGGGCGTTTTGACCGCGAGAAGCGGCGGCATAGAGGGCCGCGCCACCATAAAAGTTGTGGATACCCCGGACATCATAACGGTCTACAATGAGGTCACATGGAACTCCGTGAAACAGCTCGATTTGAAGCGCGGCGGCTCCGTCAACCTCTACGCCGCCGCCTCGCAAAACCACATGTCGCTTTTAGTCCAAGACACCTGCTATAAATGGGAGCTCTCCGGCGATATCGGGACGATAGACGAATGGGGCCGTTTCACCGCCGTCGACCACGACGCCACGGGCGAGATTCGCGTCACGGCGGGCGGCAGGACGGTCACGATAGCGGTCACGGTCGGCTGGGATAACCCCTATCGGGACGTTTCGGGCAGCGACTGGTTCTATGACTACGTTAAATACGTGACCGACAACGGCCTCATGAACGGAACCGCCTCCAATGCCTTCTCGCCTGACACCCCGATGACGCGCGCGATGTTCGTCACCGTTCTCGGCAGGATGGAGGGCGTCGACACCGCCGAATATACCAAACATCCGTTCTCCGACGTGCCTAAAGGCGAGTATTACACGGGCTATGTCGCCTGGGCGGCGGAAAAGGGCATCGTCACGGGAGTTTCGGCGACCTCTTTCAATCCGGACGGCCGCCTCACGCGCGAACAGCTCTGCGTGATCCTCGCGAGATACTTGGCGTCAAACGGCGCGACGCTCACGCCCGATCCCGATGCGGAGGATTTCGCGGACGCGGACGAGATAAGCGACTGGGCCATTGGGGCCGTGCGCGCCTGCCACGCCGCAGGGCTGATATCGGGCCGCGGCGAGGGCATCTTCGACCCGAAATCCCCCACCTCCCGCGCCGAAGTCGCCGCTATCCTGATGCGCATGGCGGGCCTTACCCCCGATACGGAAACTCCGCCCGAAGAATCTGAGGATTTACCGGTCGAGGCGGAAAACCCGCCCGCCGAACCCGGGGCCTCCCCCGATAACACAGAAAATTTGCCCGATAGTGAGGGAGTCCTCCCCAATGACTCCGAAGACCCCTCAACCGGGACATAAACGAAACCGGAGCAGCCATGAGGCTGCTCCGGCCAGCTTGAAGACGTTTATCTTCAAGCTGGAATATTTAATCTGTCCGGGCAGGCAAAGCCCACCCAAGCATAATTCAAAAGCCTTGAAAAATCAAGGCTTTTAAATTTACGCGCTTCCCCGAAGCGTAGCTCGTGCTGACCGCACTTCGCTTCGCGGTCCCTTTGTCTACAGTCTGACGGCAGGGAGGTCCTCGCTCTGCCGAGCCCCCAAGGCATGCTTT
>JGI994J12354_10005723_pt1 | contig 10612 bp, 9 predicted proteins | sample IntmicLarv3ML3BL_FD_12354 | JGI IMG/M metagenome (IMG submission 12354)
CCCCTGATACACCGCACGCCCCATATGCTCTATAAACGAGCCGTATATCCGCTTGTCAATCGCCGCGATGCGGCCCGTCTTCTCCACGCTGATTTTCGCCTTACTCATATAAACCCCTCCTCCGCCCAACGACTATTGCTGTCTATATCATAATACAAAAGCCGCCAATAATCAATCATGCAAAGTCGTTTCGGCGCAGACTTATGCGGCAGTTGCAATCCCGGCTTATATGTGCTAGACTTAAATTGTTGTCACACCGCACAAATATTAACCATACGGAGGATATACAAAGATGAAAAAATACATTGTATCGTTCATAATTTTTACAATGGTTGCAGCATTGTCTCTGGCCGCATTGTTCTATCATGGCATCATCTGGTTCGTGAACCCCGCAGGCATGGGCTATCAGGTAAAGGGCATCGATGTTGCACGCTATCAGGGCGACATCGACTGGCAGGTTATCGCATCTCAGGACATTCGCTTCGCATTCATGAAGGCAACCGAGGGCAGTTCCTATGCCGACCCGACCTTCGACGTGAACATCACCGCTTCGCGCGAGCACGGCGTTTACGCCGGCGCATACCACTTTTTCAGCAGTGAAAGCGCAGGCTATACACAGGCCGAAAACTTTATCAACACGCTCTCCGATTATCCAATGGATTTGCCGCCCGTGCTGGACTTCGAAATCATCCCCGGCACGGCAGACAAAGCTGCCGCCGCGCAAGAAGCGCTCGTTTTTTTGCAGGAAGTCGAGAACGCGTTTGGCGTGCGGCCCATCATCTATACAACCTATGAGAGCTATAACGCGTTTTTGACCGATGGCTTCGAGGAGTATCCGTTATGGTTCCGAGATTTGTTCAGAGAGCCGCGGATTGCGGGCGGACGGGATTGGGTCTTCTGGCAATACTGCAATCGCGGACGGCTGAAAGGCATCGACGAGCAGCAGAAGTATGTTGATTTGAATGTCTTCTTCGGCGATGCGGATGCGTTTGAGGCGTATGTTCAAGAAGCAACAGCGGCGCTTCGCGCACAATAGCTTGTCCAAAAATAGTAAAGAGCCAGTAACCGACCTGCATCCGGTTACTGGCTCTTAATTGTTCACTGTACACAAACGTCTCTGCGTCAAACAAAAAGAGCCGCTTCGCAGATAGCTATTGCTTATTAGGGCCAATACACCATTGCGTCAGCCCATGGTCCGAATCCAAATTTTTCGTGTATCGGTTTACCTTCTTCTGTCGGGCAGAGAGTTACACTATGTCATGCAGTCCTTTGTTTATATACTCTTGCGTGCTTGTAAACATCTTTTCTTTGAAATTATCATCACACTCTTTATCTTCGCAGAGCATATCGACGCGCAATGTTGAAAGCTTTCCTGTATCAGAACTATTTGTTTTTTTATACTCAATCATTCAAAATCACCTACTCCGCCAAAATGCTGTCCAGCGTCGCCAGCTCCTCGTTCTTCGCCACCACGATAACCGAGTCACCCTCGTGCAGCTCCGTCGCGCCGGACGGGATAATCACGCCGCCCTTTCGCACGATACAGCCCACCAGCACACCTTCTTTCAGCCGCAGGCTCTTCAGCGGCGTATGCAGGCAGCGCTCCGCAGACGCGATGCGGAATTCCAGCGCCTCGATGCGGTCGTCGCCTGTCTCGGCGATTTTGTACATCGTCTGAATCTGGCTCCGCCCGACCGAGTTCTTCAACCCGCGCACGTAGCGGATAATCTTATACGCCGTGATGTTCTTCGGGCAAATCACGCTGTCGAAGCCCAGATTCTTCACCAGTTCAAGGTTAATGTGATTCACTTTCAGAATCGTCTTCTGCACGCCGCACTGCCGCGAATACAGCGCCACGACAAGGTTCTCCTCGTCCCTGTCCGTCAGGCAGATGACCACGCCCGCGCGGCTGATGTCCTCCGAACGCAGCACATCTTCATCCGTGCCGTCGCCCTGGATGACAACCGCATCCGGCAGCTCCTCACTCAGGTACACGCACTTGTCCTCGTCAATCTCCAGAATCTTGATTTCCATGTTGTCGTTCGCCAGAATCCGCGCAAGATACCGCGTGATTCTGCCGCCGCCGATAATCATTGCGTCCTTCACCTTGCTGTGGACAATACCCAGCTCCTTAAAGAATTCACTGACCGCCTTCGGCTGCCCCAGCACACGCACAATGTCGTCCGGCAGCAGTTCCATATCGCCGTGCGGCACGAACACGCCGCCTTTCCGCTCCACCGAAATCAACAGCACATCCGCCTTCCGCTTCGCAAAGCTCTGCACGACCGTTTTATGCGCCAGCGGATTCTCCTCCGTCACGCGGAAGGACACGCTCTCCACGCGCCCGCCCACAAACGTCTCAATCCCCGTCGCGGTCGGAAACCGCACCAGCCGCGCAATCTCCAGCGCCGCCTGCTGCTCGGGGTTGATAATCATGTCCAGCCCCAAATCGTTCTTCAAATGGTCCAGCTCCAGCGCATATTCCGGGTCGCGCACGCGCGCGATAACATGCTTCGCGCCCAGCCGCTTCGCCGTCATACAGCACAGGATGTTCGTCTCATCCGAGCTGGTCACGCAGATGGCCATGTCCGCCTCGCGGATGTTCGCCTCTTCCAGCGTCTTCGCGCTCAAGCCGTTGCCCTTGACCACCATCACGTCCAGCGATTCCAGAATCTTATTGAAAGAATCCAGCTTCGTGTCAATCATCACCACGTCGTTGTCCTCTTCGGACAAATATTTCGCAATCGTATAGCCCACCTTGCCGCATCCGACAATGATTATCTTCATAATTAGTAATATTCTCTCCTTAAACAACGCCGCAATTCAGGCAAATCCTCAGCGGCTGATATATACCAAAAGCATCATCCCCAGCATGACCAGCACCACAGCCGTCACCGCCCGCGCGCGTTCCGCCTCTTTCGCCAGCCACCTCACAAGCTGATACAGCGCAACGCCGATAACCCCGCCGAGGAAATTCAATATCACATCATCCACATCGCAGGCACCAACACTGAACACATACTGCAAACATTCCACTACAACAGGAACCACCAGCACAATCAGCAGGCTCGTCCACACCCGCTTCGGCCGTCGAAACGCGCCCAAAAACAGCCCCAGCGGCACAAACACCATGACGTTCCCCACCAGATTTTCCACGGCAATCCCCCGCATCCAATCCCAGTCGCGCACAGACATATACTTCTTAATCGTCGCAAACGGCACAAGACTCACAGGCCGAACGCCCATCCCGCCGGCCAGCAGTAAATCCGGACGCAGCAAAAGCGTCACCATAATCAGCATATACCCGACAAACATCATCCATAACATCACAGATACTATTTTCTTCGGCATTTCTATTCTCCTCACTGCTGCATAATAGCCTCCATCATCGCCTCGATATTCTCCGGCGGCACATCATTCGGCACGTCATGCGTCGGCGCGGCAATCCAGCCGCCCTTGGCAAACGCCGCCATCGTCGTGCGCGTCACCGCGCGAATCTCGTCCGGCGTTCTGTACGGCAAGTCTACCTGCGTGCTGATGCCGCCCCAAATCGTCAGGCGGCCCTCCAGCGTCTTTACATAGTCCAGCCCATAAATTTCCGGCTGGAACGTCTGGTACACTTGCAGACCCATTTCAATCAACTCGTCCATAATCTCGCGAATGTCGCCGCAGGAATGCTGGAACACATACCGCCCGCTATCGCGGACATACGCATATGCCTCCGCGCAATATGGCTTGATGAACTCGCGCCAATGCGGCGGCCCCATAATAAGCCCCTTCTGCTGACCCCAGTCGTCGCCGAAGCAGATTGCGTCAATGTCATATTCCATTGCAATCCGCACCAGACCCATGTTCCACGCATGTATCCTCTGCATCAGGCGGTGCACCTCTTCAGGTTCTTCCACCATCCAGCACATCAGATTCTCCATCCCGCAAAGCGTCCACGCGCGCTCGAACATCGAAAAGCCCAAGTCCGCCAGACGGAATTTCCCGGCGTCATCCGCCGCCAGCTTCTCCATCTCGCCCCGCACGAATGCTTCGTCCACCGGCGGGAATGTGTACTCATCCTGCTTCGTGATGTCCTCAATCAGATTTCCGTCCACCACGCCGATGTCCTTATCCGCGCCCGTCCGGTTCCACACCACGCCGAACTCATCCTCAAAGAAACCCGGGCGAATTTCCAGAATCGGCTTCGTCAAAAACTCTATACGTATATGATTGCCCAATGTCTCCACATACTGCGAATTGCCTGTGTGCGCAACCATTTTATCCAGCATTTCCTGCGTGAAATTGATGTGATGCGGCGCGCGGCCGTTGTTCTTCCATGTGATTGTGTCGATGATCCGCCGGCGGCAGCTGCGCTCGTCCTTCTTCATTTCCATGTATCGTTCCCTCCCAATTTTATAGTTCGTATTCTGCCATCTTCTTTTGCCATTTCCTTCATTGTAAACAAAAGCGGCACGAATAACAAGCCCCCGCGACAGATTCCTGCAAATTTCTTCCGAATCAGGCTTTGCAAATGCCCTTCCGCGTGTTATAATTGTTTTTATAGCTTGCGCGGGCTCGCATAACATGCCCCGCCAAAGCAATTTGCAGCACAGGAGTCCTGTTGCATGAATAAGCCAATACAGCCAATCATATCGCTTCCCGAAAGCCGCATCAGCATGGATATACAGCGCCTGCTGGCCGTCGGCTCTGATTTGGATGCGCATATTCATACGATTCTTGCACGCGTTGAAGAGATTCTCGGCGTGCACCGCATCTGCATCGTGCCCTTCACTTCATCGGAGCGCACGTTGTTTTATTGCAACCAAGGCGCGGACTGCCTAATGTGCTCGCAGACGTATGACCTCGCGTCGGTCGCCATGCGCCTGATGCCCAACCCGCCGCAGATTCTGAACGCGCAAGCCATCCGCACGCTGACGACCATTGACTTGCCGGCGTGCTTTTACGTGGAAAACGTGTCCCTTCTGCCGCTGACGCACGAGGAAAACCTCGTCGGCGCGGCCTTTTGCTGTACGGACGAGTCGATAGAGAATGAACAATCCGCCGCTTTGTATACCTTGTGCGACCTGCTCGCCATCGCTTTGTGGAACGATATCTCCCACAAGCAGGCGCTGGCACAGCTGGAGGCAGAACACCAGATTGCCCTCCGCCAAGCAGCAGACAAGGCCGAGGCCGCCAAGCGCGATTTTCTCTCCCTCACAGCGCAGGAGTTGCGCGCGCCCATCAGCGCCATTTTGCGCACCACGCGGCGCACGGACAGCGCAACATCGCCCACCAAGGCCACCGAAGCGCTCCAGACCATCGACGAATCGGCAACGCATTTGCTGTCCATCCTCAGCAATATCGTGGACCTGTCCGACTTCGACACGCAGAAGCTCACCATCGACGCAAAACCCTTCAACCTCGAAACGCTCCTCGGCGCACTCGCCGCAGAGCTTTCGCCCATGGCAGAAAACAAGCAGCAGAAGCTGCATATCCATATGAACGTGGGCGTGCCTTTCCGCCTTGTCGGCGATGAACAGCGCATTCGGCAGGTTCTTTACAACCTGCTGCACAACGCCATCAAGTTCACGCCCGAGCACGGCAAAATCCTGATGAACATTCAGGAAACAGAGCGCACCACGACAGGCACCTCCATCACCTTCATTGTCACCGATTCCGGCATCGGCATATCCGCAGAGGCGCAGAAAACACTGTTCACTGCCTTCGGCGAGACAGACGGTACCGCGCACCAGCGTTACGCAAGCGCAGGGCTCGGCCTTGCTCTCTGCAAAAAACTGACCGATTTGATGGAAGGACAACTGACTGTTCGAAGCACAGCGGGCAAAGGCAGCACGTTCACTTTCCGCGTCACATTGCCGTTCACCGAGTTGCCGCCGTCACGACGCAGCGCGGCCGCAGCCTATGACTTGAGCAAAATGAGTGTGTTAATTGCGGATGACGAACCGGAAACGCGGGCATACTTTATGCGTGTCATGCACGGCTTTAAGGTTCGCGCTGATTCTGCCGCATCTTATGCCGAATGTCTCGGCAAGCTTCAAAGCGCGGATGCACTGCGCCGGCCCTTTGACGCAGTGTTTATCAACTACACGCTCTCAGGCAGGCATCTGTCAGACATCCTCCAAAGCATCCGCGACTGGCAGGAAAGCAACATCATCGTCCTGCTGCCCGGCACGCAGACCAACGTTGACGAATCCGCATTCGCGCAGTACAATATAAAGAAGTTTATCGGGAAGCCCTTCTTCCCCTCGACGCTTTTTGATACCATTCTGGAGCTGTCCGACCTGCGCCCGCAGGAGAAGTCGTATCTGGGTTCGCTCCAGTTGTATACGGGCTATAATATTTTGCTGGCCGAGGATCACCCCATCAACCGCGACGTGCTGACATATGTGCTCGCCGATACCCGCGCAACCTTGCATTACGCGGAAAACGGGCAAATCGCACTGGATATGTTCCGCGAGTCGCCCGAATTGTACGATATGATTTTGATGGATATTCATATGCCCTTGATGGACGGCTATGAGGCCACGAGGCAAATCCGCATGCTGCCGCATCCGCGCGCCAAATCGGTGCCCATCGTTGCACTCACCGCTTTGGCGGATGAAGAGGATATTCAGGACAGCCTGTCTGCCGGCATGAACGCGCATTTGAAAAAGCCGCTCGAGCCGAACAAGATGCTTGCCGTCCTGCAAACATACTTTACACAGGATGCACCCACCAATTTGAAAAAGGCCGAACCGCATGCTGCGCCGCCGGCTGACAAAAAGGAGACCGAATCCATGAACACAACCTACGAACCGCCGGTGGAATACGTTGATGTCAAAGACGCGCTCGGTCGTATCCGCAACAACGAAAAACTGTACAAAATGCTGCTGGCTAATTTCCTCGATGATGCTTCTTACGGCACGCTGGCTGCAAATCTTGACGAGAACGACATCGAGACCGCTGCGCGCTCGGCGCATGCCATCAAAGGCATCGCCGCCAACCTCTCGTTCCCCGCGCTGTATAAGGACGTAATGGTTCTGGAGGGCGAGCTGAAGGTCGGCGAGTTCAACCCCGCATCGTATCAGGCTGTGCAGGCAAGCTATACCGCTACTGTTGGACACGTGCAAAAACTCATAGAAACAATGTAACGGATACTCCACAACAATCGATGATTTTGCATCAAAGGAGAAGTGGAAATGGACACCATCTTGGTTGTTGACGACATTGAGATTAACCGGCTCATACTGACGGACATCCTTTCGGAGGAATACAACATCATAGAGGCGGCAGACGGATTCCGCGCTTTGGACATCCTGTTCAACGGTGACGCCGTGCCCTCCGCTGTGCTGCTCGACATCATGATGCCGGGCATGGACGGGTTCGAGGTTCTGTCTATGATGAAATCCAACGCACGGACAGACCGGATTCCCGTGCTGTTCATCACAGCGGCGGACGCGGACACAAACGAGACACGCGGCTTGCAGGAAGGCGCGTCGGACTTTATCTCAAAGCCTTTTAACCCGGATGTCGTCAAAGCCCGTATCCGCAACAACATCCAGTTGAAAATGTATCAAGACGAGCTGGAAGCCATGCTTGAACAGAAAACGGCAGAGCTTGTCACCACGCATGAGCGGACGCTGGAAACACTTGCCACCATCATCGAGTACCGCGATTTGGAGTCCGGCACGCATATCCGCCGCACCAGCGAGCTGACCAAAATCCTCGTGCGCGCCATGCTGAACACGGAGCACTACAACAAACAGCTCACCAACGCGAACTGCAACTCCATCATCAAGGCCGTCGCACTGCATGACATCGGCAAAATCGGAATTCCCGATAACATCCTTTTGAAGCCGGGCGCATTGACATCGGCTGAATTCGAGATTATCAAACGCCACTGCGCCATCGGGCATCAGATTATCACCACCATCGCCGAGGACACCGTGGACGACGGCAACTATTTGGCATTCTGTAAAGAAATCTGCCTGTCGCATCACGAGCGCTGGGACGGCAAGGGCTATCCGAACGGGCTGGCCAGGAACGACATTCCTCTTTCCGCCCGCATCCTGTCTGTTGTAGACGTGTATGACGCACTGGTCAACAAGCGTTGCTACAAACCCGCCTTGACACACGAAGATGCATTGCGGCTCATCACCGAAGGCGCAGGCACGCAGTTTGACCCCGACATCGTCGCCGTCGTGCAAACCGTGGCCGAGAAATTCCGCAAGCTGGAAGAGCTGCTCGGCGACGCATAACCATTGTATGCAATGCAACATTATATAGGAAAGAATACATTGCACAAAATCATAACCGCAGGAGGAAACCAACATGTACGATTTCGAAGAAATTCAGTCCTTTGACCCTGAATTGGCGGATGCCATTGCCCAGGAACTGGGCCGCCAGCGCTCGCATATCGAGCTGATTGCCTCGGAGAACTTTGTCTCCAAGGCCGTTATGGCCGCTATGGGCTCACCGCTGACAAACAAATACGCCGAGGGCTACCCGGGCAAGCGCTACTACGGCGGCTGCTCCAANGTTGACATCGCAGAGAACCTCGCCATTGACCGTGTGAAAGCACTTTTCGGCGCAGAGCACGCAAACGTGCAGCCGCATTCCGGCGCACAGGCAAACACAGCCGTTTTCCTTGCCGTTCTTGAGCCGGGCGACACCATTCTCGGCATGAACCTCGCGCACGGCGGCCATCTGACGCACGGCAGCCCGGTCAACATCTCCGGCAAGCTCTACAACATCGTGCCGTATGGCGTTGAGAAGGAAACCGGCCGCATCAATATGGATGAAGTCCGCAAGCTCGCGGAAGAACATAAGCCAAAGCTCATCATCGCAGGCGCCAGCGCGTACCCGCGCACGCTTGACTTCGAAGCTTTCTCGGACATCGCGAAGTCCGTCGGCGCATACCTCATGGTTGACATGGCACATATCGCAGGTCTCGTCGCAACAGGTCACCATCCGAACCCCGTGCCGTATGCCGATTTCGTGACAAGCACAACGCATAAAACACTGCGCGGCCCGCGAGGCGGCTTGATTCTCTGCCGCGAAGAGCACGCAGCGCTGATTGACAAGGCTGTCTTCCCGGGCATTCAGGGCGGCCCGCTGATGCACGTCATCGCGTCAAAGGCCGTTGCCTTTAAGGAAGCGCTCGACGACAGCTTTAAGGGCTACAGCGAGCAGGTCATCAAGAACGCGCAGGCTCTCGCGGCAGGCCTCGTCAAGAACGGCTTCAACCTTGTCTCCGGCGGCACGGACAACCACTTGATGCTGGTTGACCTGCAAAACAAAGGAATCACAGGCAAGCGCGCCGAGAAGCGCCTTGATGCCGTCGGCATCACCTGCAACAAAAACGCCGTGCCCTTCGACCCGGAGAGTCCGTTCATCACAAGCGGCATCCGCCTCGGCACGCCCGCTGTCACCTCGCGCGGCATGAACGAAGCTGACATGGCCGAAATCGCCGAAATCATCAACCTTGTCCTCTCGGAGAACTATCCGGCCTGCAAGGAAGATGCCAAGGCGCGCGTCGCGGTACTCACACAGAAGCGCCCGCTGTACTAAGATTCCAACCGCTTTTGCAGAGCCTGCCCCAATACGGGACAGGCTCTATTATCGCCTATACCTTCAAATCCACAGGAGGCCGCCATGTCAATCCCCTTGCGCCGCCGCAACATCGAACCCAAAACCAGCCGCATCCAATGGGAAAAAGCCGATCCCGCGCTCTGGCAACAGGCCGTTACGCATCTCTATCAAAACAGCGGCATTTTCCCTCTGCGCATCGCGCGGATTGTCATTTTGCTGCCCATGTGCGTCCCTTTTCTTCTCGCCGCCCTCTGCCTGTACGTGGCAAACACAAGCGATGCGCCTGTTCCCCCATGGGTTTTGGCCCTCTATCTCTCTTGCTGTCTGGCGGGCTTCATCGGCCTTCTGTATGCGCACCTTCGCCGCCTGCCCTACATGTACCCCGAAAAATATCCGGACGTCTGGTTCTTCCGCACCAAATGCCACGCCCGCCGCACGTCCGGTGCTCACGACAATTATTATTTCGCCGACTTTCATAAGGCCGGCTGCTCCATCCACATCGAAATCACGCACCAAAACTATAAGGACAATCCTGTCGGCAAAACGTTCGTCTTCTTCAAATTCAACGACCGTACAGGCAACCTGTGGGCGGCCTTCCAAGACGAAGACCCCATTGCATAAAAGGAGCTGACCCATGAACAGCAACCATACAGACAACACGCCCAACACAGCCCCTACGCGCCTTGACCTCCTCGTCATGCGCCAGACAGGCTTCTCGCGCGAATACAGCCAGGAGGTCATCGCCAAGAGCCTCGTCTCGCACAACGGCAAACCGCTCACCAAGCCCGGCGCAAAGCTTGCGCCCGACACAGCCCTCGTCGTCGCGGCCGACAAAATGAAATATGTCAGCCGCGGCGGGTATAAATTGGAAAAAGCGGTTGAAGTTTTCGGAATTTCAGTGCATAATAATACATGTATAGACATCGGCGCATCCACAGGCGGCTTCACGGATTGCCTCCTGCAAGCAGGCGCAAGGAAGGTCTATGCCATTGACACAGGCACGAACCAGCTTGCGGATGCCCTGCGCGGCGAC
>JGI994J12354_10005724_pt1 | contig 10610 bp, 10 predicted proteins | sample IntmicLarv3ML3BL_FD_12354 | JGI IMG/M metagenome (IMG submission 12354)
CTTTGTGATGGGTAAAACGGCGGCTGTTATTCTTGCGGCGGGGCTTTCGTCGCGAATGCGTGATTTTAAGCCGTTGCTGCCGCTCGGCGGCACGGCGCTCATTTCGCGTGTTTTGGGGCTTGTGCGTGCTGCCGGGGCTGAGCTTGTGGTTGTTGTAACAGGCTATCGCGCCGGGGATTTGGAAGCGCATTTATCCGGCGAAAACATAGTTTTTGCTCACAACGAAAACTTTGCAACGACGCAGATGCTTGATTCGTTGCTCATCGGGCTTGCCGGTATACCGGCGGAGTTTGACCGCATTATCATAGCGCCGGCAGACATTCCGGCTGTTAAACCGGAAACGGTTAGACAGCTGCTCGCCTCCGACGGATTATTTGTGCGCCCGACGCATAAGGGGAAAAACGGGCATCCGGCAATTATGTCCGCTTCGCTTATTCCCGCGCTTTTTGGCTACACCGGAAACGACGGCTTACGCGGCGCGGTTCAGGCGGCGGGCGCCGAAATCACAAATGTTGAGGTTCCCGACAGGGGCGCTCTGCTGGACGCCGACACACCGGAGGATTATGCTGCGCTGTGTGATTATTTTGCGAGTGAATATAATTAAAATACCGTCGGAATTTGCGAAAATATTTACGCCTAAACCGCTTGACGGTTCGGCACAGTTGATGTATTATTTAGTGGATACCAAATATGAAAGGAAGTCGGTTCAATGACATATAATGTAAAGATTGAGTCCTCGATGGACGCCCAGAAGCTTAACAATATTGCTCAGCAGTATCAGTTTGACATCTTTGTTCACGGCAAACAGGGGTATGCCGACGCAAAATCAATGCTTGGGCTTATGCTTTTCACAATTGAAAAGGATTTGCAGATCGTCATTGAGGACGGATATGACTCAAAACGCTTTGAAAAGGACATTGAGGAATTCCTCGTAGACTAACTGCACATAAGAAAAAGCATAGAATATGCGTTCGGGAATTCTCTCTCGAACGCATTACTTTTCACTTGTAATGTGTCGACTTGTATGGTACAATGGTAATATATTTTATATTTCGACACCAAAACCTGTTACCACATTACCAATGATGATCGCAACACCCGGTATTTTTAAGGGGGCAATTTTGTGGAAAGTCTCATGGCTGAAAAACCAAGGGTTCACGTATGTACCTTTGGTAAGTTCAGCATCACGGTCGGCCGTGTTACCATCTCCGATACCATCAACCGCTCCAACAGAATATGGAATCTGTTGGCATACATGTTTATTCACAGGGATAAATCCGTCACTTTGTCGGAGCTTATCGACGCAATTTGGCCGGAGGATGACGGAAGAAATCCGGGAAACACGCTGAAAACGTTGATTTACCGTGTCAGAAACTTGCTCGCCGAGGCATTTGGCGAGGAGTTTCAGCTTATTTTCTCTCAACGCGGCGCTTATACTCTTAACAGCAAATACGAGTACATTATTGATGTTGAGGACTATGACCAGCTTCTTATGCTTGCCGCAAAACCGGGGATTTCCGACGAAACGAAGCTTAACTTTTTCGCACGCGCCTGCGAGCTTTACGGCGGTGACTTTGTACCGCGCCTCGCCTCCGAGATGTGGGTTATTCCTCTTTCGATGCATTATCACACCGTGCATCTCAATCTCATAAGAGAGTACGCGGCGCTGCTGTTTGAAAAAGGGCGTTACGCGGAGGTGGTTGATGCCTGTACCCATGGCATTCGGCTTGACGCATACAATGAAACCATGCACTCGCTTATTGTAAGCTCTTACGCACGGCAGGGAAACGAGGTCGCCGCAATTTCGCACTATCAGATAGCGACCGATTTGCTCTACCGTAATCTCGGTATTCGCCCCTCGGAAACACTTCGTAATACATATCTCGAAATTATGAACAGCTCCACGCGTAACCTTGAAACCGATTTATCCATTATCACAAGCACACTTCGTGAGGACTCCGACAACGGCGGTGCATTTCTGTGCGATTACGGGTTTTTCCGTGCCGCTTACAGACTTGAATCTCGCCGCGCTGCCCGTGCCGGCGTTTGCGCACATATAGCGCTTTTAACCGTATCGTCGATGTCGGGAGATGCACTGCCACCGCTTGATGTCCTAAACGACATAATGGAGCAGCTGCTGGAAATTTTGATTGCAACACTTCGCCGGGGCGATATAATCTCGCGCTACAACGGTGCGCAATACATCGTTCTGTTGCCTGCCGCGAATTTTGAGGATGCCGATATGGTAATACGCAGGGTCATTGATATTTATCACCGCAAAAATCCCAGGAACAAGCTGCGTGTTACGTTTAATTTACAGCAGCTCGAATGTGTTGTTTGAATGTAAATCGAATGTTGGTTTGGGGGTAAACATATGGATCAACTGAGATTGAATTTTAAATCGGCGATTTTTAAGCTGTGCCTTAATACCAAATCCTCGGGAATAATTGTGGGGCAGAGGCTTTGCGAGCCGGTTCCGTTCTCCAGCCTGCCGGATATGCTCTTTAGGCTCGATTACGTAATGGATGGGCAGAATTATCCGCGCGCCTTCCAGCGCAAGCGGTCGTTTGAACGTGACAATAAAAAGCACGAGAATGTGGCGTACGCAAAATCGCCTGCCGAGCTTACGAGCTTGGAGGTCGTAGACAGCTATAGCGGTGAGGTTGCAACGCTGCTGTTACATGTGATTACGCGGCAAAACGCCACGTGGCAAGGCTCCGTGACAGTCGATGGCGGCACCGAGCGGTACGATTTTGACAGCGATTTGCAGCTGCTGGAAATTATCGACGGTCTTTCTTAATCAGATATAAAAAATCTCCCCAAGGGCGGCGTTTGTCAGAGTGGTAATAATAGCTTGGCGCGGCGCCCTCTAAGTTTTTCTACGAAAAACTTCCAAAAAAGCTTCACCTTACAGGGGATTTTTCGTACCAAAATACGCCTCCGGCAGTAACTGCCGGAGGCGTTTGTTTGTCGTTTGTTAGGGGTCGCTGTCAAAGCCGTCAGGATAGATACAACCGCAGCTTTTCGAACAGGACATCGGAATCTATGGGTTTTCCGATGTGGTCGTTCATGCCCGCTTCGAGACACTTTAACACGTCCTCTTGAAAAACGTGCGCCGTCATTGCAATAATCGGGATTTCCTGCGCCTTTAGCTTTTGCATCGCACGAATGTGGCGAGTTGCTTCAAAGCCGTCCATTTCGGGCATCTGCACGTCCATGAGTATCAGGCTGTACTCGTCGGCTAGCTCCTCAAACTTTGAAACGGCGAGTATTCCGTTTTCGGCGAAATCAAGCTGAACTCCGCTTTCCTCCAGAATCGCGGCGATGATTTCCCTGTTGATTTCAACGTCCTCGACGACAAGCAGCTTGTGGTCGTGATAGCTCCTGTGCGTCTCAAAACGCGTCTGCTCGCCAAGCTCCTCGCGCACGGATTCAAGCCCGAAGCACTCGTTTATCGTGTTGATAATCGCCGACGGGAAAAGCGGCTTTGGAATAAAGTGCTTAACTCCGGCGGAAACGGCTTCATCGCGGACATTGTTCCAGTCGTTTGCCGAAATCATTATTACGATTGAGTTTTCACCCGTCTTTTCCTTTATTTTGCGCGTCAACTCAATGCCGTCCATTTCGGGCATTTGCCAGTCGACAAAATAGATGTTGTAGAAGTTTTCGCCCTTTGTGTTGATACATTCGAGCGCCTCAAGCCCGCCCTCTGCGACGTCGCAGTGCAGCTTTTGCGCCTGCATGAAGTTCGCAAAATACTCACGCGTTTCCCTGCTGTCGTCAACAAGCAGCATACGTACATTTTCGCGGCGCAGCTGCGTGGAGAGCTTCGTGCGTGTTTTTTGCCTGCCCTTTTGTGCGGTGATGGTGAATATAAACTTCGCGCCGTGCCCAAGCTCGGACTCAATCCAAATCGTGCCGCCGAGGAATTCGACAATACGCTTTGAAATCGCAAGCCCAAGACCGGTGCCGCCAAATTTGCGTGATATGCCGCCGTCGGCTTGCTCGAAGGACGTAAACAGGCGCGACTGCTGCTCCTCGGAGATGCCGATGCCGGTGTCCTCCACCGAAAACTTAAGCGTAATGTCCTCTTTTGTTTCGGCGAGCTTGTCGATGGCAAGCACCACAGTTCCATGCTCAGGAGTAAATTTGACCGCGTTTGTCAGCAGATTTGTCACCACCTGCGCAAGCCGCAGGTCGTCGCTTATAATAAACGTCGGAATGTCGTCACTGAGGCTCAGCACCAGATTCTGGCTTTTTTCGTCGGTGCGGAAATTTACGACGTTTGTGACGTTAATGAGCATCTTTTCAAGGTCAAATTCTGTCATTGAAAGCTCAAACTTATCGGCTTCAATCTTAGACATGTCGAGAATGTCGTTGATAATACCGAGCAGATGCCGCGAGGCGTTGTCGATTCTCTCGTGGCAGTGCCGCATTCTTTCGATGTCGTCGTTATTCATTGCGATGTTGTTCATGCCGATTATCGCGTTGAGCGGCGTTCTTATTTCGTGGCTCATACGTGACAGGAAGTCGCTCTTGGCGCGGGAGGCGTCCTCAAGCTCGCGTTGCAGCTTCACGGATTCGGTGATGTCAACGGAGTGCTGCATATGCACAAGCTGCCCGTCGTGCCAGCGGATAAGGCTGTCTGCGTTTTTATAGACCTTGCCGGTGACGGTGTTCTCCTCTTCCCAGATGTAATAATCTTCGCCGCTTTCCATCAGCTTCGGAACGGGGCAGAATTCGCACCTTTCCGTGAAACCCGATTGCAGAACCTCCCAGCAAACCTTACCGCGGCTTTTCTCGATGCCGAATTCCTTCTTCATTTTTGCGTTCATAAACAGGATTTTTCCCGTTTCGATTTCGGTGACATAAATGCACGTGTCAAGATTGTTAAGTGTCAGCTTTACGGTGTCCTCGGCAGCCTTACGCTCCGTAATATCTCGAGAAATGCACACGATGCCGATTACCTCGCCGTCCTTGATGAGCGGCATTTTTATCGTTTCAAAAACGGGGTGTCTGCCGTCGGCGGAGGGAATAACCTCCTCAATATGCACGATTTTGCGCTCTCTCATAACCTGCCTGTCAAGCTCGGCGACCGTTTCGTTAAGCTCGGCGGGAATGCCGAGTCCGTCCACGTCGTTTTTACCGAGGAACTCCTCCACACTCTTGCCGTAGTGCTTTTCAAAGGCGCTGTTGCAGCGTGTGAAGTTCAAGTTCAAGTCCTTGCAGAAGATAAGGTCTGGAATCGTTTCAAATATCGTGGTAATCGTTGAGGTTTGAAGCGCAAGCTCGTTCGTGCGCTCGGCGACGATGAGTTCGAGATTTCTGCCGATTTTTTTGTTTTTCATAAACAGCAGGAAAATTATCACAATCCCGACAAGCAGCAACGCGGAGAAAATAATAAGATACGGAATGATGTCCTTTAAAAATTTGCTTTGATAATCGAAGGTTTTTTGCTGCCAGAAGGTTGCGATGCCCTGCATATCAACACGTCGCTGAACCTTGTTAATGATGGAGCACAGAATTTCCTCGTCTGAATTAAACCCGAAGAACGAACCCGCCGTATAGTTAAACGCCAGATTTGTCTTAAAATACGGCATTTCCAGGTAGTTTGTCAGGTGCAAAAGGAAGCTTTTCGAAACCATCAACAGGTCGATTTCACCCTTTTCAAGCGCGGGAATCGCGTCGTCCTTACCCTCGAACAGCACGGTATTTGTGCTGTCCGGGAACCACTCGTTGTACAAATCCGTGTAAGCCGTGTCCTTAAGCAGACCAACCCTTGACAGCATCACCTGATTTAAATTTATATCGGGATATTCGGCACGTGAAATTAACGCGTACGAATCGGTGTAGAACGGGTCGTCCGGCCAGAGGAACCTGCCCAACCGCGAGTTTGTCTGCAACAGCTCGGTTATGAGCGAATATTCGCGACTTTCAAGACCCGACAATATCTCAGGCCATGTTGCATCGGGGGCGTTCCCGATTTTAAAGCTTAATCCCGTCATCACCGAAACCTGATTTAGCACATCGATTGCGGCACCCTGAAACTCCTTGTCCTTTTCATTGTAGAATGACACGGGATAATTGTAATTTTCGCAGGCGATAATAACGGGATTGTTCTCGCCGTGGTTGTTTATGTAGTCAATCTCCTCTGCGGTAAGTGCGCTTAGCAAATTATATCTGCGGTAATCGTCGTACCCCTCGCTGTAAAGCTCCGTCACCTCAAGAGCGCCGCCGTTGACAAGATACTTTTGAAAAATGCTGATTATCGGCGCAAGCTCACTGTTGCCGGTAGACAGGGATATCGGGGAGTGCGAAATGGGGTAAAAGTCCTCGATTACGATATGTTCGTCGCCGTAAAAAATCGCCTCCTGCGTGCCCTCTTCAATAAATGCGTCAACTTGACCGTCAGCAAGCATCTGCACTATATCCTCCTGCCTTTCGACAAACACCGGTTCAAACGGCAGGCTCCAGGATTCGACCACACGCGAATATGTTGTACTGCCCTCCATAAAAGCACATTTAACCGGGCGGATTTTTGAGATGGCTTCAAGCGCCTCCGTGCCGTTAATCGAAAAGACGCTGACGACCCTCTGGAAAATCGCATCTGTCATTAAAAGCGTTTCGCGCCGCTCCGGCGTTGCAGTTAAATCGTTTACTATATCGATTTCGTTTGTTTCGAGCCGCGCTATCATATCCTCAAAATCGAGCGCCGTGTACTCAATTTCAAAACCAAACAACTCACTGATACGGTCGCCGAGCAGCCTCGCGAAGCCGCCTATTGCTCCGTGGTCGTAAAAAAATGCCTCGGTTGATAAACAAACGCCGTAATTAAGCGTCGGTTTTTGTACAAGCAACGCGTCAATTGCGGCGATTTCCTCCCGCGTTACGCCCGGGATATCTTTATAGCTGTTATATTTAACAGGTTTATCGTTAACACGGACGGCCGCGCCGTTGCACCCCGTCATCAAAAGCATAATAATTGCAAGCACCAAGCACAGCACTTTTTTCACAGTTTATCCCTCCCGGATTGCTCGTTCAATTAATGTAAATGATAGCACGAAAGTACAACATTGGCAACTGTTCTGTTGATTAATCTTGTTACAAAAAGAAATAAAGGTCTTAGGGCGACGTTATTATCACCCTAAGACCGATTTAAAGCATTATCTGTAAACTAACTGCGAGACGCGCTTATCAGTTCTGCTTCTGTGCGTTGATTTTGACGCCGGGGCCCATCGTTGAGGCTGTTACGCAGCTTCTGATGTACTGGCCTTTTGCGGCGGAGGGCTTCGCCCTGATAACGGCTGTAATCAGCGCGTTGTAGTTATCGGCGAGCTTCTCGGAACCAAACGAAACCTTGCCTATCGGGCAGTGGATAATGTTCGTCTTATCAAGACGGTACTCGATTTTACCGGCCTTGATTTCGGTAATCGCCTGCGCGATGTTCGGCGTAACCGTTCCCGCTTTCGGCGTCGGCATGAGGCCCTTCGGGCCGAGCACCTTACCGAGACGTCCGACAACACCCATCATGTCGGGCGTTGCGACAACGACATCGTAATCAAAGAAGTTTTCCTTCTGGATGCGGTCGACAAGCTCCTGTCCGCCGGCGAAATCGGCGCCCGCGTCAAGCGACTCCTGAACGCGCTCTTCCTTACAGAAAACGAGCACGCGGCGAACCTTACCGGTGCCGTGCGGCAACACTATAGCTCCGCGAACCTGCTGGTCGGCGTGACGTGAATCAACGCCGAGCTTTATGTGAAGCTCAACTGTTTCGTCGAACTTTGCCTTTGCGGCCTTGATAACGAGGTCAAACGCTTCCGTTGCATCGTAGAGAATTGACCTGTCAACGAGCTTTACGCTCTCTTTATAATTTTTTCCTCTAAACATATTCCTTAGCCCTCCACAACCGTAATGCCCATGCTGCGGGCTGTTCCGGCGATCATCTTTGTTGCTGCATCAAGAGAGCTGGCGTTGAGGTCGGGCATCTTCAGCTCGGCAATCTTACGAACCTCGTCAACCGAAATTTTCGCAACCTTGTCGCGCTGCGGTACACCCGAGCCGCTTTCGATGTTGCATGCCTTCTTTAAAAGAATCGCGGCGGGCGGTGTTTTTGTAATAAATGAGAAGGTGCGGTCGGCATAAACCGTGATAACCACGGGAATAATCATGCCCGGCTGATTCGCCGTACGGTCGTTAAATTCCTTGATAAAGTTCGGAATCGGAACACCGTGCTGACCGAGTGCGGGACCGACAGGCGGCGCCGCTGTTGCCTTTCCGGCGGGGATTTGCAGTTTTATCTGCCCTGTTACTTTTGCTGCCACTGTTTTTTCCTCCTAATTAAATGTGGTTTCGGCGGAGATATAAATATTTTATCTCCTCCCACGTCGTCGAAATCGACTGCGCTCTGCTTCGTCCGCCTTGCGGCGAACCTCCGCTCCGCTCCGTCGTTTCTCCTCTCCTCCTCGAACCACTTCGTTTGTTCTCGTCGGGCGGGGACGAAGGACGCGGTGCGCGTGATAACGAACAACAGGCGAACGCAGTTCGCCAATCAGTATTTGCGGTGCGGTGATAGAATGCGTTGTTTGTTCGTATTATGCACGGACGCCCGAAGGGCGCCCCTACGTGGTTGCCGGTTGGTAATAATGCGGTGCGAAAACCGGCGCGTCAAGGATGCTGAACCCTACGAGTGGTTACATCTGCGCCCGTTTCTTGTTCGTAACGCCGTAGAATTGATTAAGAACGTTGGTATAAAACGCGTGCGCGACAGCGCTATTTCGCATCCCGGTTTCCTTCGTCCTGCCAACGTCCCGGGTTTCCAAAGGTCGCAACCTTTGGTTGTTTTCTTTGGTTCGTTTCTTTGCCAATGCAAAGAAATGAACAATAATCGTAAAGCAGGTATGTTTTACCCAAACACCAACGATGACGATAGACACCCTTTGACCGGATTGCTTCGCCACGCTCGCAATGACGGGGGCGAGACGGCACAATATTGCCATCGGCAAAAATCAAACAACCTCTATTTGGTCGAAATCCAAATCGACCGGCGTTTCGCGTCCGAACATAGACACGATTACGCGTACGCGACCCTTGTCCGACTCAATTTCTTCAACCGTACCGGTGAAACCGTCAAGCGGGCCGTCGAGCACCTTGACCGTGCTGCCGACCTCGTAGCCGACAACTATTTCGTGCGTTTCAAGCTCCATCGCACGAATTTCTTCGTTTGTAAGCGGAATCGCCTTGTTTGCCGAGCCGACAAAACCCGTAACACCGCGCACATTGCGCACAAGGTGCCAGCTGTCGTCGGTCATGACCATTTTAATCAGCACATAACCGGGGAACAGCTTGCGGTCAACGGTTTTCTGCTGACCGTCTACAAGCTCGGTGACATTTTCCGTCGGAATTCTGACCTCATGTACAAGATCGGTCATTCCGCGGTTTTCCGCGGCTTTTTCGACGGTTGTTTTAACCGCGTTTTCATAACCTGAGTACGTGTGAACCACGTACCACATTGCATCGTTTTCAGGCATTATCAGCTACCGAGTGTGATGAGCATTTGGACGATTTCCGTACCGGCAAAATCCAGTGCCCAGATAACAACTCCGGACGCAACCATTACAACAAGCGATATAAGCGTGTTGTTGGTTACCTGCTTCGGTGTCGGCCATACGACCTTCTTAAGCTCGCTTCTCATCTCACGGAACCAACGCGCTATGCGGCTCTTTTTATGAACCTTTTTCTTCGCGGGTACCGGCTTGCTTACGGTTTTGGCAGGGCTTTTTTCAGCGGCTGCGTCTACCTTCTCGACTTCGGATTCACTGAGCTCATCCTCGAGTTCGTCTTGCCTTTCGTTAAATTCTTCGGACATGACAGATACATTCTCCTTTTTTACAAATTTCACCAGGCTTCAGTGACTACTTTGTTTCCGAATGCACGGTGTGCTTACGGCAAAAACGGCAGTACTTGTTCATCTCCAACCGGTCCGGCGTGTTTTTCTTGTTTTTCTTCGTGTTGTAGTTGCGCTGCTTGCACTCGCTGCAACGCATTACGATTTTGACTCGCATATTACGGCTCCTCCTTGTATAAATTCGGCAGATTCCGGGGATTTTGCCCGGTCTTACCAAGCCTCCCTCGTCGGTCGCTTGTGCCATTTTCCACAATAAATATGTGGTATTTGAGGCAACAAAAATTAACCTGTGCGCCGACAGGTGAAAGCATGATAACACAATCCGCGCAATAGGTCAACTGTTTTTTACATTTCAAATGTATATTTTTTTATTTACAGCTATATCTGTTATGTAACGCAGCACATTCGTTTTTTGTAAATGGTCTTTTTCATCTACAAAGACGCCAAATACTCCGCACGGGCGGTAGTGTAATAATCCGCACCTGTGGTATCAAGCGCAACTGTGACGGGGAAATCCTCAACCTCCAGCTTCCTTATCGCTTCGGCTCCGAGTTCCGGGAACGCCACCACCTCGGAGCTTTTAACACGTTGCGCCAGAAGCGCTCCGGCCCCGCCTACCGCGGCAAAGTATACTGCTCCGGCGTCTGCGAACGCTGTTTTTACGGTTTCGGAGCGCGGCCCCTTACCGATAATTCCCGCAACACCG
>JGI994J12354_10005725_pt1 | contig 10609 bp, 11 predicted proteins | sample IntmicLarv3ML3BL_FD_12354 | JGI IMG/M metagenome (IMG submission 12354)
CATTTTTCCGATGCTGGATGGCAATATTTTAATGTGCGTTAAGAACTATAAACCAACATTGCCATAAAAATTCATAACATTGTTGATTTTCTTCCTTTTTCTGTGTTTTTCAAAGCTTCCGATTCATACAATGTTAAATAATCTCGGCTCGTTACACTGTGCATGGTTAATAAGACGGTCGATCTGTTAATAATTGACAATGTATCGAAAAAGTTCGGGAACAGGACCGTTCTGAAAGATGTCAGTGCGAAATTGACCACCGGCGGAAAGCTGGGGCTGATTGGAAAAAGTGCTGCCGGAAAGAGCGTTCTGATCCACATGGTCCGCGGTAGTGCGGAGTATGCACCGACAAAGGGAAAAGTGATCTATCGCGTCAATCAGTGCACGAAATGCGGACACTTGGACCTTCCTTTCGAAGGCGAACCGTGTACGAAATGCGGGGCATCTTCCGTTCTGAAGGAAGTTGATTTCTGGGCGCTGCCGGAAAGGGATCCGTTGAGACAGGCCGTGAAGGAACGTATTGCCATCATGCTGCAGCGTACATTCGCACTGTTTGGCGATAAGACCGTCATCGAGAACATATTCGAAGCACTCGGCGACAAGATGTCAGAAGGTAAGAAGGTCACCAGAGCGATCGAGCTTCTGGAATTCGTTAACATGACGCATCGCACGACACACATCGCCAGGGACCTGTCAGGAGGAGAAAAGCAGAGGATCGTGCTTGCCAGACAATTGGCCAAGGACCCGCTGTTCTTCCTTGCGGATGAACCCACGGGAACATTGGATCCGAAGACCGCGGACATGATGCACAAGTCCCTCGTCAAATTGATCGATGATAAGAAGATGTGCATGATATTCGCGTCACACTGGCCGGAGGCCGTGGACAGTATGGCGGACGATGCCATATGGCTGGATGAAGGTAACGTGGTGATGCACGATAAACCGAAGGCCGTAACATCGAAGTTCATGGAAGAATACCGTTTTGACAAAGAGGAATCGGTAGACATCGGAGACACGATAATCAAATTGGAGAATGCTGAGAAACATTTCTTCTCTGTTGTCAGAGGGGTCGTCAAGGCAGTTGACGGCGTATCGTTTGAAATAAAGGAGAGGGAAGTGTTCGCACTCGCCGGACTGAGCGGTGCCGGAAAGACAACAACATCGAGGATGATCGCAGGTATGTCGCCATGCACAGGCGGTTCCGTGACCATCAAGATCGGCGACGAATTCGTCAACATGTCAGAATCGGGGTTCATGGGAAAAGGAAGAGCGACACCGTATATCGGATTCCTGCATCAGGAGTACACGTTATACCCGTTCGACACGATCCTTCAGAACCTGACGACATGCATCGGAATGAAGATGCCTGCCGAACTCGCGAAGATCAAGGCAATTCAAGTGCTGATGAGCGTGGGATTCTCCGAGAAGGAAGTGGAGAACGTCCTGTACACTTATCCTGACTCACTGAGCGTCGGAGAATGTCAGAGGATCGCGTTCGCACAAGTGCTGATAAAGGAACCAAGAATAATAATCCTGGACGAACCGACGGGAACGATGGACCCCATTACCAAAGTGGCAGTTGCGAAAGCTGTTCTCAGAGCGAGGGATGAGTTCGGTTCTACGTTCATTGTTGTCAGCCACGATATGGATTTCATTACCAACTGCTGCGACCGTGCCGTGCTCATGGAAGGCGGCAAAGTGAAGATAATCGGCAAACCCGAAGAGATAGTGAAGGCGATCACAGAGGGCGAAAAATGAAACAGCGCATCGGCCGGTATCTCAGTTTTGTGGAATGCCGTGAGTCGATGGGACTCGGAGCAGGCGGTGCGCTGGCACAGCGTGCGACCATATCCGAGTCGGGGCGTGATGTCGTAGCCATTGCGATGGGCCCGGGACGCAGACACATAACCAAACCGGTGTGCGAGATCACGTACGCACTGAGAGAAGAAGGCATAGACACTTCAGTTCTCGTAGTGAACGCAGGATCGGGAGTTCCGGCGGATTCGCCTGATATGACGGTATCATGTTTCGGACTCGATCCCATCGAAGTGGACAGGATACAGCAGTTCAAGGTCGCTTTGATCCATTTAGGGAATGTAAGGAACCACATAATCTACAAAGCACGTCTGATCCTCAGGAATGTCAACATCCCTGCGATAATAGTCTCGCAAGCACCGGTGGATTTCGAAGATTTTGCGACGATCGGGATCAAAACAAGAGTGGTCATGCCCCCTGAGGACAAGATCGCGTCTGTCGGTGAGATCAGGGAAATAGTGAACGGGGTCGTCCGCGGTGTCTCAACATCACAGGAGAAACTGGACGAGATCGTTTCGAAAGTAAGATCAATGCTTCCGAGGGAGTGAAATGAAGGTAATCGTCAACGGCTCGGAAAAGAAATTGAAAGATAATGCGTTGTTAAAGGACGCATTGGCAGGCGAACCGTATGCCAAGGGTGCAGCAGTTTCCATCCTTCTGTCGACAGAGAGGACAAAGAAAGCATCCAACAGTTTCGACATCGTTACAGATAAAGGAACAATGTCAATAAAGCTGGATGACAGCAAGGATGCGGAGATATGGAGGAATTCCATCGAAAACATAAAGGGTTCGACACTGAGGTGGATAACCCACAACCTGGTAGCATTCGGTTCGTTCCCGACAAAGATCAAAGGCGACCGTACACCGAGGATGTACAGAAGCTACGACTGCTTCTTCTCCTTAGGCGGATTCGATAACGATACGACCTACATGATGATCGCGAAAGAGGATCACAAAGCATCCTACGGAGCGGGAACGGGAAGGATAGGAAGGGTGACAAAAGGCCGTCACATCATCGATTCGATGAGGGAAGGCGACACGCTCATGAGCATTTCTCCTGTGGTCTCTGAGCAGAGCACGGAGAATGTTGTGACGACCGTTGACATGGATCTTGAACTGGAAGACGGAATGGAGATAAGCAGCTACGTCAAGATAGAACTGAACAAGGATTCCCCAATGTCCTCCGAACATGTGCTTGTGGCGTCAAGTAACGGTTCGATGAAGGCAAGCGACAGCACGGGAAGCTTTGCCGTCTTTGCGGATGATACCGATGTCGAAATGGAAACAGAGGAATCGGCGGTAAGGTCGAGGGGAACGGTCACGGTCAGGTGCAAAGGCGAGGGTGCAGGGAAGATATACGCATACCGCGTCAAGAGACAAACGATACCGCAACACAATCTTGCAGGACAGATCGTTCAAGGGATGCACCTGATGGACACAGTGTCGCCGAAGGACATGATAACAGTTGAAACAGTACCGAAAAGGATACTGTCCGTAGGTATGACCCAGACCGCAGGAGAGAAGTTCCTGAAGGATATGGGGATAAGGCCGATCAGAACCGGGGATAGATCAGATGATGCGATAATAGTCGCGCAGGAGCCGGAGTGGACGATGAACGTCCTCGAGAAAGGGGAAGCAGAGACATTCGGTATCCCGAAGAACGGAATACACAGGATATCGCTCGACCGTAAGAAGGCGCCGAAGGATTGCATTTACTTTGAAAAGATAACAGGATTGGACCACAAACCGATCGGAGACCTCACTGTGCATTTCACTTTCAAAGGGATGCCTTTGATAACCTTCGACGGCGATGCACAAAGAGGAAAGTCGCTGTATCCCGGAGATGAGTTCAAGACATGTAAGAAGGGAGACATCGGACTGACCAATCAGGCCAGGCCGCAGCGCGGTCTCATAGGCATACGGTTAGAGAACAGCAAAGAGTTCGGACCCACGGGAGAAGAACCGTACGGAACCAACATAATGGGAAAGTTCGAAGGCGACCTGAAGAAGATGATGGAAGGGCTGAAGGAAGGAAGCAGGATATACGTCACGGAGCGGGAACTATGAGCGAAGAAAGGGAAACCAGAATGATAGTGATATCTCCGAGGTCGGACATAACGCCGGACCAGATCGCCAGAACGATCCATTCACTCGGAAAGGATGTGACGGTGAAGGAATCATGCTACGGTTCAGTGATGGAAGGTCCGAGGAAGGACGTACGGCAAGTGCTGCAGAAGATAAGGGAACTGGAACCGAACGCGATATTCTCCAAAGTGCGTGCATATCCCGTAGGGGACCCGAGGAGATGCAGAGCACACCACGGAACAAGACCGGGATTCGCGCAGATAGAGCAGGAATGGTCGGAACTCAGCAAGATACAGACCGCGCTGGACAGTGCAGACCGCGGTGAGAGAACGGAAGAGAAAGCAAAGAAAGGAAGACTTCCGGTAAACGAATTCAAGAAGATATGTGAGGTATACGAATGAAGGTTTTCATAGATCCGCCGAATAGTCTGATATTATTCGATCTGGTGGAACGGTTCGGACACGAACCGCTCAGCACAATGGCAGCGATCCAGGAGAAAGTGGACAACCTGGAGATAGACATGCCGCCGATGAATGTGTCACTGGACGATGTGATGAAGGGACTGAAATACGCCGGAATAGAAGTTCCATCGGGAGTCAGAGGAAGATTGGCCGTATGGGGTCCGATGATAGACAGTGCCGAAGCTGCAGTGATAATGGAGGACGCACCCTTCAGTTTCGGATGTGTCGGATGCGAGCGTACGAACATAATGGTCCGGTACCTGCTGAAAAGACGTAAGATACCGTTACTGAACGTAAGCTACCCGAACGATGAAGAGGATGCGAAAGCACTTGTGACGAAGATAAAAGAATTCCTGGAGGCGCTGAAATGATCAAGATAGCGCAGATATCATGCGGTACCGAATACAGTGCGGTCCAATATGAGATAGAGAAAGCAGCAAGAAGCGTCGGTGCTAAGATGGTGTATCCTGACGTTTCAGCAGCGGACATCAACAAAGCAGTGGAAAGATTCGGATTCAATCCCCGTTCTCCTCAGCTGAAGCTGATGATCGCACGTGCCGTTCAGCTTGCTGATGATATGTATGATGCCGATGCGGTATTCATCTCAACATGTTTCAGGTGTGCAGAAGGCGCACTTGTCAGGAATGAATTAAGAAGGTTCGTTCAAGAGAACACGAATCTCCCTGTTGTTACGTACTCGTTCACGGAGAGGCTGAAAGCAGCGCAGCTGCTGACAAGGATGGAAGCTCTCGTTACCGTAGTTTCCAGGAAAGAACTGCTTGCAAGGGAAAGACAAACGGGAATCACAGTGGGAATAGATTCAGGATCAAGCACAACGAAAGCGCTGGTGATGATAGACAACAAGATCGCAGGGAAGGATTGGACACCTTCCGGAGATGTCGTGAAATCCGCGGAACTGGTGCTGGAGAATGCGCTGAAGGAAGCAGGCATCACGTATGATCAAGTGGAAGCGATGGGAACGACCGGATACGGACGTTTCACGTTAGGGAAGCATTTCAACGCGAAGCTGGTGCAGGAAGAGCTGACNGTGAATTCCAAAGGGGCCGTATGGCTGGCAGATCACCAAAGAGGCGAGGCTACGATAATAGACATCGGAGGAATGGACAACAAGGCCATAACGGTACGTGACGGTGTTCCNGATAATTTCACAATGGGCGGAATATGCGCCGGAGCATCCGGAAGGTTCCTGGAGATGGTGTCGAAGAGGATGAAGATAGAAGTAACGGAACTGGGAGCGTTAGCGGACAAAGGGGACTGGAGGAATGCCAAGATGAACTCATACTGTTCGGTGTTCGGTATTCAGGATCTCGTTACAACATTGGGAGAAGGAAAGACATTCGAGGATGTTGCCGCTGCTGCCTGTCATTCAGTGGCCGAACAGGTGTATGAACAGCAGCTTCAGGAGATAGACGTAAGGCATCCGATCATTCAGGTCGGCGGTACGTCGCTGATCTCCGGTCTGGTGAAGGCCGTCGGTGAGGTATTGGGATCGAAACCGATCGTTCCGCCGAACTCCCAGTACATCGGAGCGGTAGGCGGGGCGTTGTTATGCTCAGGATTCTTGGGTGACATATAATGGACATAATCGTAGAAGGAATGGACGAATACGGAAGTGCGGCATACCGTCAGCTCTTCGATGTCGTGATGAGCGATATCGGAAAGGCAGTGATGATGGATAATGTGCTGCTGATCCTGAAACCTGAAGTTCCTTTGTTCGTCTTCTCCGTGAAACTCAGGAACAGACCGGAAAGTCTTAAGGTGAAGGACGCAGCAAGCATCCGTTCGGAAGGGGACGATGTTCACATAACGATATCCGATGAACGGTATGCGCCGGAGATATTGAGACAATTGTGGGATATGTACGGACGAACGAACGTAGCACAGAGCACAAGGTTCGATATATCAATATTCGGCGCAGACCCGGACAAGATATCTGAGATAGAGATATCATCAAGCGAGGAGGTCCTGAAGGAAGTGATCGGAGCGGTATGGAGGGCAATGCCGGAAGGCATCAAGGCAAGACATACCTTCATCACAGGGAACGTAGTGACGATCATGGCCACAGAGGAAATAGTCACCCCGGAACTGAGGAAAGAAGGCGAATCTGTACACAAAAGGATGGTGGGATGATGTTCGAGGTCCTGATGTATGACGGCGGCGTATACCGTTCGAATGAGCTTTTTGAACTGATCGAGGATGTCGGCGGCGCCGTCATCCAGCAGACAAGGAGCGCTCAGATGCTGACGGTCATCATGACCATCCCGGGAGAGGACCGCAGTATCGTGGAAGCATTATGCAAAGAGATCGGAGGCGTTGTGAAACCGGTGCCGTTGGCAGGCACGGAGATAGCAGTGGTCGGCCCTACGTTGGGAAGACACCATATGCCCCATCCGATATGCGACATAGCCGAACAGCTCAGACAGTACGGTTCGATCACCGTCGTCATGGGGTTGGCGAGAGGCCGCGGTAAAGCGACCTCTCAGATATCTGCCAAAGAGATAGGGATAATAGAGGAATATGACGCAGCGATATTCGTCATGGGCAATTTCAAGTCGTGTGTGGAAGCGAAGAGACATCTGATAGAGAAGATCAGCATTCCGGTCATCCTGGTAACAGGTCCGATGCCCGAAGGAATGGACGAGAGCTGTGAAGCAATAATTCCGGGAGTGGGAAGAAGAGCGGAAAGGATGCGTGTCGCTGAGGACCGCAAGAAACTCGAGGAGATCGCTGACAAGATGAACGATGTCCTTGCGGAAAGGAAGATGATGCTTGAGGAAGATCCGTTATTCGTAAATCCTGCGGAAGTGAAGAAACTCCTCGAAGAATATGAACCGATAAAGGAAAGTCTGCGCCCGGCGCCGATCGTTCTGCATTTGGACGGACTGAGAGTGAAGATCCCGATGAAGGATAACATAGAAGGGATAAGCAATATTCAGGTCTACGGAAGAAAACTCGGCGATATCGCAAGAATATCGGAATCGAAGATAAGCGACAGCAGCATGATCATCAGGATCATGTCGGTATCCGAAGTGGAAGATGCGGACAGAGCAAGGAAATGAGATCCGGAATTTACGTTTTATTCATTCGTTTCGATACCCCGAAGGATGTTAAGGTAGGTGTGTTGGGAGTCATCCGTTTTCACGGCGATTATTGTTACGTCGGAAGTGCGATGAACGGTCTGGACCAAAGGATATCCCGCCATCTTTCGAAAGAAAAGAAGATACACTGGCACATTGATAACATTACAGTCGTTGCAGACAGTATAGAAGCATTCGAATCCTACTCAAAAGATGAATGCGGACTTCGCAGGAATGCCGAGAGTTCGGGAATGATCCCGGCAGTGAAGGGATTCGGGTGTTCGGACTGCAGATGCGACACTCATCTTCTGAGATCGGATAAAAAAAGCAGAGCGGAACTGATCGAAAATGGATCCCTTGCGTTGTTCAAGGACCTCAGACGGCAGTGATCGCGTGTATCCGGACGCGGACCCCTTATCAAAAGACTTATAATATAACCTACCTTATTCCAGTTCAATAAAATACGGTCAACACCAGTTAAGGTGGAGGGCAATCACAAATGACAAGCGAAGAGAAAGTTAAGGTTAAGAAAGTGAAAGAACCGAAGCCGCCTAAGGAAAAGAAAGTCAAAGAACCGAAGCCGCCTAAGGAAAAGAAAGTGAAAGAACCGAAGGTGAAGGCGGAGAAAGCCCCCAAAGTGAAAAAGGTCAAAGAACCGAAGGTCAAACCTGTGAAGACGAAGGCAGCACCTAAGGTCAAAGGACCGAAGCAGCCCAAGGTCAAAGAACCGAAGGTGAAAGGAGAGAAGAAAGTAAAACTCTCGATCGGAAGCAAACTCGCGATCGAACTGAGCGCAGTTGTCGGAAAGGACAACGTCTCAGAGAGCGAAATGGACAGGATGCTTTACAGCCACGACCTCGCACCTCTTCCAAAGGAAGCCGGATTGGCATTCAAGAACGTTCCTGATGTGATCGTAAGGCCCAGCACACTTGAAGAATTATCAGAGGTCGTGAAGATCGCTGTCAAAGAAGGCGTTGCAATAACCCCCAGAGGCGCATCCACATGGGGTCTCGGAGGTTCAATGCCCACAGCAGCAGGTATCCTGTTGGATATTTCCGCAAAGATGGACAAGATCGTCGAGATCGATGAGGTCAACCTTACCGTGAAGGTGCAGGCAGGCTGCACATGGAAGAGACTGATCGATGAGTGCGAGAAGAAAGGACTGATCGTCCCGTCATACCCGTCAAGTTTCCCGGCCGCGACCGTAGGGGGATGGGCATCCACCGGCGGTATAGGCATCGGCGGTTACAAGTACGGACCGGCAAAGCAGAACATCCTGAGCTTAGAGGTGGTCACTGCTGACGGATCCATAATCAAAGCAGGTTACGATTCGATAGCTGACAACATGTCCGGCTACAGTCTCACACAGCTGTTCACAGGAGCAGAGGGAACGCTCGGGGTCATCGGAACGATCACACTGAGAGTACACCCGCTCGGAAAGATCAGACCGTTGGCATACGACTTCAAGACGCTGAAGGAGATGGGCGGGCCGATAAACGATATCGTACACCACCCCAGCCTCAAGCCGCTGCACATAGCCTGGTCGGACTACATGCACTTTGAGAACCAGAGACTTGCAGGCGTTCATGCTCCTGATGTCAAGAACCTGTTCCTCGTGACCCTTCAGGGTGACGATGCGTTCATGGACCTGGAAGAGAAGACCCTGGACGAGATCGTCGCAAAACACGGCGGTGTCAAGGTCGACTCGCATATCGCAGAGCACGAATGGGAAGAACGCTGTTACGAGTTCAGATCACGCAACATAGGCACCGGATCGATCCCTGCAGAGGTCGTAGTGACGAACGAGAACTGGGCTGCATTCGTTGATGAATGTTACGAAGGATTCAGGAAGATGAAGATGGACAAGGGCGGTGTCATCGGTATGATATCAGACCGCAGCACGGCAATGTTCATGCCTTACTACTTCATGGACGGGGAAAGCCTTCTGGGAATGACAGGATTCGCATTCAACTTCTACATGGGAGAACGTGCACTGGAGTACGGCGGACGTTCACTCGGACTCGGTGTATTCTTCGCATCCAATCTGGATACGCTGCACTGCAAAGAGACAGTAGCGTACATGCGCGCACTCAAAGCGGCCATGGACCCCAAGGACACCATGAATCCCGGACACCTGGTCTGCGGAAGCACAAGGTTCGGTATCAAGATGGGCAAGGAACTCATGGGCTTTGCAAGCACGATGCTTCAGGGGATCAAAGGACTCCTTCCGGAAGACTCATCATTCAAAGGGAACACAAAGAGATTCCACTTTGACGAGATGGAAGAGGAAAAGGAAGAGTCCCGTGAAGACGGAACCTACTAAACCCATTCATAACATTTCAAAGAGGTCGGCGATCGTGTTCACGATCTCCGCCTCTCCCGCTTTTTTCCAATCCTCTCTGGCGTAAGCTCCGCTTAGTACACCTATGAACCCCGCACCTGCCGATCTGGCGCACTTATAGTCCATTCCGTGGTCTCCGATATAGATCAGCTCATCAACAGCGCAGCCTACTGCTTTGGCGAGGTTCCGCATCGCAACAGGAGAAGGTTTAGCATCAACCTCCGGAAAATCGTCCCTGCAGACCAACCCGTCAAGCAGATCGATGACGTTGTTCTGTGTAAGTATCTTTGTTGCGTATTCTCTGCATCCTCTCGTCAGGACGCCGGTCCTGAATCCTTTCTTCTTAAGCTCAGTAAGTAACCGTAAAGCGCCGGGAAAAGGTCTCGCAAGATCGGAATTCTCCAATTCGATCTCACGCGCCCTTGAAGCGATACGTCTCTCGATCTCATGGAGTTCGTTACCTCTGCCGGCTTCCACAAGGTACCTCACACCGGAGTCCAGATTGAACTTGGAACCTTCTGTTCGATCGATCGCACTTTCGGGGATACCGGCCTTTACCATCTCGTCAAAGACAAGATCGGCCATCTTGGCGTAGTCGACATCAGTGTTCATGAGCGTACCGTCCATGTCAAAACAGACGGCCTTGTACTGTGAAAGCATATCCCCCGCAACGCAACGGAAGTAGATAACCGTGTTGTGAAGGAAAAGTATCAGGTGAGGGTAGTAGACCCCCTTCTGTTTCAGGCGGCATTCAACTAATGCACCCTACCCGCCGGTCCTCGGGCAATCACCCCGGCTGTATGGGCTTG
>JGI994J12354_10005726_pt1 | contig 10607 bp, 12 predicted proteins | sample IntmicLarv3ML3BL_FD_12354 | JGI IMG/M metagenome (IMG submission 12354)
GCTACACCTCATTTTCTTAGTTTGAAGTTATAGCATACTATATATTTTAGATTTGTGACATAATCACTTGTGGTATACTATGACATTATCATATTTGGATCATATAGGATGGGGCTTTTTTGGTGCCACCAGATTGACAAAATTCGATAAAATAGTATAATAGTATTATCAACAACATTGTTATTGGAATTGTCAGGAGGAACAAGATGTTTGACGTTAATGAATTGTTGGAATTGGCAATTAAAGAGACGGTAAATTTAATAGATGGGGAGATTTTTCTCGTAAAAGAGTTGTTCAAAGGTTATGAGTGGAATCGAATACCGCGAAGTGATAGATTGCTACTAGGTACGTTGTTTCTCAATTATGTGAATAAGACAGATGGTGTAATACGAGCGATTGAGAAAACTACTTCAGGGCAGCAAAAATATAAAATGCAGAGGGTATTATGACTGTGAAAAGTTTAGATCAACAGCAGTTAAAAGCAATTTGTGATGTTCTGGGTGATACAAATAGAGGGTTGACAAAAAAAGAACTTTCGCAATTATTACAACAATGCCAAATTAGCTTAGTGGATGATGGAGCCTCCAGTAATGGATATACATATACGGTTGGCTTGAATAAAAGAAATTGGTTATATAATTGTTTTGTGAATGAGTTCAATACTCGACAATCATTTGACAGAATATTTTTATTTATTCAAAAGGCGCTTAATCCAGTGGCTTATATAGATACAGATAGTCGAGATAAGTACACTTATTTATTTGAAGAAAGTAATAAGGTTTTATTGTTGGCAGGTTTATCTGTAAATAAAGAAGGTGTTCTTTGTGATGCAGTTCAAGCCAAAACTCTTGATGAAGTTGACAAACGAGTAAACGAATTGAAGCGACAATTATATAACCGTGCTATTCATCGAGAAGTAGAGAAGTATTGCGTTAAGGAATATCTAAGCAAAGACTATTATGGTGCTGTATTTGAAGCAGCAAAAGGACTGGCAGAAAGAGTTCGTGAAATCACAGGATTAACGACAGATGGTTCAGCACTATTTCAAAAGGCATTTGCAAAAACCGATCCATATATATTTTTTAATGCTTTAACGACGGAAAGTGAAATCAATGAATTTGTGGGTCTGAAAGAGTTGTTGGAAGCAATCATTCATTTGGTAAGAAATCCGGCAGCACATACTCCGAAAATCAACTGGGTAACTGATGAAGTGAAAACATTAGATATATTGACACTTATTTCATTTGCGCATAAATATTTGGACGAGTGTCGGAGAATTCCGGGAAAATAAAAAACAGAGAAAATAGATTAACTGAATTTAGAGAGGTAGATATGGGAAAAAATAATAAAAATAGCTTTAATGGAAAAATAAATTTTAATGGTACTACACAGATTATTGCGGGAGATGTAGTTAATAATATGGCAACCTCGCATGAAAATACAGCAAATTATGAAGCAGAACCAATATGGAGAAGTCCGTTTACTATGGCTGTTTTATCGTGGATTGGGTTAGCTCTTGGAATAGCTGGGTTATTACCACTTGGTAAAATAGTTAAAAGAGGTATAGATTTATTTAGTGCAGGGGATATGCACTCCACTTCTGTTATCCCACTGATAGCATTTGGAATTTTGTTTGTTCTATGTATAATTTGCTGGTCGATGAGGAGAATTACTAAGAATCAAACAAGACATCCATTGTTTTTTAATTTTGCTATTAGTGGTTATGATAAAAGATTGACATTAGAAAAAATACATATTGAGAAGTGTCCTCAATGTGGTGGAAAAATGAAATATTATGGTAAGGCCACAGAGTGGATAGATAGATGTGATAATAACGGTAGAATTAAGCGTGAAGTTACAAAGAGGAGTCCTGCATTAGAGTGTAAACGAAACGCGGAACATTATTATTGGGTTGATCCTGCAGAGGATAAAATAAAATGATCTCTTGGTTTCAGAAATTTAAGATTGATGAATAGGTTAAATTTGATGAACTAATGGTCAGTGTAAAAAAGATACTTATCTTAAAATGAATTAATTTAAAACTCGCACCAGCGGTGCGAGTTTTGGAGGGAGTGTGTTATGGGAGAAATTTTAAAAATTGATTATCAGCCTTTAGTTGATGATATAAAGGAGTTGATCCAGCAAAAACAATATGAAGTTCTCAAGAAGATGAATTCAGAAACTATAAATCTTTACTGGGAAATTGGTGAAGAAATTTATAGACAACAACAAGAAAAAGGCTGGGGAAAGTCTATTGTAAATGTTTTATCTAATGAACTTCAAAATGCTTTCCCGGGCGCTAACGGCTATTCTTCAGCAAATTTATGGCGTATGAGGAATTTTTATTTGACATATAGTAGTTCAGAAAAACTCGCACCACTGGTGCGAGAAATTAGCTGGAGTAATAACATCGTCATTATGGAAAAATGTAAAGATGATTTAGAAAAAGAGTTTTATATTCAAATGTCTATACGATATGGGTGGACAAAACGTGTGCTAACAAATTTTATTGAAAACAAATCATATGAGAGATATTTGACTAACCAAACCAACTTTGAGTTGACATTGCCAAAGGAACGAATGGAGCAAGCTAAACTGGCACTAAAAGATGAGTATACTTTTGATTTTGCGGAATTATCTCCAGAATACTCGGAACATGAATTGGAAATGCAATTGGTTAATAATATCAGAGCTTTTTTGATTGAAATGGGTGGCGATTTTGCATTTATAGGAAATCAATATCATTTGAAGGTAGGAACAAAAGATTTATACATTGATCTATTACTATTCCATAGAAGATTAAATAGCCTTGTTGCCATTGAGTTAAAAATAGGAGAGTTCGAAGCGGAGTACGCTGGCAAGATGCAGTTGTATCTGACTGTGTTAGATGAGCAAGTCAAATTGCCAGAAGAAAACGCATCAATTGGTATGATTATTTGTAAAAGTAAAGATAAAACATATGTGGAGTATGCACTGAAAGAGACGAATGTCCCAATCGGAGTGGCTACTTATAATTTGAGTAAATCTGTACCAGATAGCTTGAAGCATTTGTTGCCAGAGCCTGACGAGATTGTAAGAAGATTAAAAATATTTGAAGAATAAAATAATCTGGATTTGGAATGGGAAATTCAACATCTTTTTTGTCAACTAAACCCTATCGAGAAAACGGTGACAGTTATTTTATCAACTAAACCTATGCTATTTCGAGGGACAGACATCAAATAATCATCTCACCACATGTTGAGAGCGTAGTATTGATGACGAGGGTTGAAACGGCATAGTGTCAAGGGTTTTGGAGTTTGACTGTATAAGATTGCTTTTGTGGTAGGTGGAGTGTACGGGAAAGATGTAGTAGGGAGGTTTCTTGATTGAGAAGCGATAAGAGTACTCTTAGTTTTCTTAAGCTAGGATTGATGATATTAATATTATATTTAGTCACTTTAGGGCTGAATTGGATAAACACAACTGGTCAAACCCAGTGGATTGGGATAATTGGATTAGTTGTTTACTTACTAATTTTTTGGTTTAAAAGAAGTAAGATTAAATCTAACTTTAAAGATGTGATAAATGAATGGAGGTTAATTAGAGAAAAAAAGTATTTTAAAATACTAGATAAAGAAAAAAAAATATATATAATGAAACGAAAAGAGTTCGCAAAAAAGCTATTTGAATTTTTTAACTATGTTTTTTTACCTCTATACGTCATAATAGTTTTGTTAGTCGGCCATCTTTTGAATGGATTAATTGCTGGGGTTTTAGTCTTGATAATGAGCATACTGATTTTATGTGTGTGGTGGATAGCAGGAATTACTAGGGCGCCCATTATCTTATATATATCTTTACCTATTGTCTCGGCCTTTTTGTATTTTGGAATGTTGAGCCAGTTTTTGGATGGACAAATTCTAATCGTTCAAGCATTGAGTTTTTTGGCTGTAAGCGGAATAGTGAATTTGATTTTTGTATTACTAACACCAATCCATATTTTAAGGAAAATAAGCACTTTAACAATATTTGTGACATTTTCAATAAGCTTAATAACTTTAGTTGGTAATCCCCTAATTTCCCAATTTGTATCGTCGGCAATACCAGATTTTCAAGAGTTTCGAGATGAAGTATCAATAACTCCTGAAGATAGTGTAGAAAAAGTAATCGAGGATTTAGCATTCATACGTGTGTGGATTGAGAGTAGTGAATTAGGGGAAAATGACAAATTAGTAGTTTACAGTTTATTGGATGGTATAGAATATTTTTTGTTAAATAATTTTGATGATATAAACTTCATGTTTAGCTCATTAATTGAAAGAGAATTAAGAATCATGGAATTGATTTGGAATGATTATATTCGTTCAGAGTTGAATCAGGTACAATCGCTAACTAGTTTGTTTATATCAGCAACAGCACTGGCTTATAGTACTGGAGCGTTAATGGTAGGTGTGAAAAATACGTCAAAAAAGAGTAAATCAAGTAAAATATTTAGAAATATCCTAACTACTGAAACGCCAACTTACGAGCAGATAATAGAGTGTGCTTTTTTTGGTGGATTAGAATATGAAAATTTGTTACTAACAAATGAGCAATTTAAAAATATAATCCTTGAAAACGAAAGAAATTTAGAAATTCCAAATATTACATTAAAGAAAGCTGTAATGGATAAAATTAAGAAAAACTCCAGTGTTCAAGCTGTTAGCAAAATTTTTACTATCATATTACAACATAACGCAATAGATGATGATAACGGAAATAACACTTAAAAGTCATTGATTTGTTCCCGCATACGAGCAACTTGCTAAAATTACCGTAGATTTGTTCCCACATACAGCGATAGCACAAAAATTACTAATGACATCAATCTTGTAATCTCACGCCACGTTGAAACAGTTGTACTTTTATCCAAACTAAAATCAAAGAAATCTATCGGTTTGGACAATGATATACATGATGAAACGGTAGTATTGCTTGCTAAGGAGCAAAGTGAGAACGAGAAACCGTGGTCTTAATCTCAAGGAAACAGGGCATTATGAGGAGATGATTTTATAAAGTGCGCTAGGATGAGAAGGGCATTAGATAACTATTTTGGTTGGTTTAATAAATTTAGTAGAGGCATTCCGTTTGAAAATTATGTGGATTTTTTAAAATTGAATGATTTTGTTAATGAGAGCTATGAAATTTATGATTTGACATCATTCCAAACTGCAACCCAAAGATATGGGATTTTAACCGAAGAAACATCTTCAATTCCGAACACAAAAGAAGAAGATAGAAAGTATATATATGGAATAAATAACGTCATATCACTTAGAAATGTAAGATTAGGAAAATCCAGTATCTAGAGCAGTTAAAGTCGCTATATTAAAGTGTGTGCTACTCTTAGCATCAGCTTAGTAATGAAGAACAAAAGTATTGCTGGCAAGCGAGGAATAAAAATATTAAAGAACTTAAATCTCATTACGACAGCATTGATATTATTTATTCTTTTTAAATCGTATAAATTTGTGAATGAGGATTTTTTAATTGCGACTTTTTTGATTTTGACGCTAAAACAAATCACAATAGTAGCATGAAAATCAAGAAATAGATGTAAAAAATGTTAGTAGCAGATGGACTACAGGATTTCTTGAATAGAAATGGTGGAGCAATTACCACGACATAAGCAAATACACTAGGTGTATCGAATGAATGACTTCGGTTTCTTGTGAATGCTGCTATGCGTTCGAAAGTATCTCAGCTCTGTTCAGCGTAGTGCTGGTGCCGTTTTTTTGCTAAATGTAATTGTGCGCCTAAAGATTGTGTTATAATTTATTTGAGTTAACGAATTAAAAGATATCACTTGATAATAAATGATTTAAGGGAACAACAATAAAAGAAAGAGGTTAAGTAGATATGCCATATTTAAACGAGTTTAAAGAAGCGTTGCGTAGGAATACACGGCTAGAGCTAGAATCTCCATATTTTTTATATGAAGATACGAGATATCTTGATGATGATTTCAATGCACAATTTCCATATTTAACTTTAAATACATTTGGAATGTTGGAGCCAAAAGATCTAACAGCAAGGTGTATTCCAATACACAATGAGTTACAGACTGTCCTTAAAGAGCAAATGGGGATTTTATCATATTTTACTATTGGTTCTGTTATGTTAGAGGGAAAGGAAGTTTATTGTCAAACAGAAGATTCACTTAAGCGCTTTCTATCCGAGGGTATTGATTTTTATTCTGCTAATCTTCATGCATGGCTGACGTTGCCGACAATGGAGATTATCGATATGACATTTTCTACATCTTATGGCGTGATTAACAACAAAAAAGAATTATTAGGACAAGTCATTACAAAGAATTGAAAGGTATGTCTTATCATCCTATGATCATTGGTACTGAATACTTAGAAAAATGTGTGTGGAAGGATTAACATGGTATATTAGCAGTTGGTGGAGCACATTGATGTGCTTACGAATAAACTGCTGGTAACATTTAAGTCAGGAATAAAGACAGAGGTTGAATTATAGTTAATAGAAGAAAACCCATTTACAGACTGAAAAGTATCTGTGAATGGGGATATTTTTTATGTCTTGAAATTGACAAAAACATAGGGATAAAAGTATAATATATGAATAGAACAGCATGCCACGTAGCACTAGGCGGTTACTTGGGAGGCTGTTTCTTAATTATGTGAATACTATTTCAGAGAAACAGAAGTATAATTTTGGAGGGATATAGTTATATGAGTTATATTGAAACAACTAACGCTGAAATATTGTTATATAACATGGGTGATAGTAATGTTTATGTGAGCGTATATTTTAAAGATGAAACCTTTTGGTTGACGCAAAAATCTATGGCAGACTTATTCGAGTGTTCAAGTGATAATGTGTCTTTGCACTTGAAAAATATATATGAAGAAGATGAACTAGATAGAGATTCAACTACCGAGGAATTCTCGGTAGTTCGAAAAGAGGGAAGTCGTAAGGTCACAAGAACGCTAGACTTCTATAGCTTAGATGCAATTATTGCAGTTGGTTATCGAGTGAATTCCAAGAAAGCGACACGATTTCGACAGTGGGCAACTAAAACATTAAAGGAATATATTCAAAAAGGATTTATTTTAAATACTGAAATGCTTAAAAATAGTGTGCCTTTTGGAAAAGATTACTTTGATGAATTACTTGAAAAAATCAGAGAGATTCGTGCGAGTGAAAGAAGAGCATACCAAAAGATTGCGGATGTTTTCGAACAATGTAGTTATGATTATGATAAAAACAGTAATCTGACAAAAGAGTTTTATGCTTTTGTTCAGAACAAACTTCATTTTGCCATTACGGGAAAAACCGCAGCAGAATTAATCAGTGAACGTGTGGATGTGGAACATCCGACTATGGGATTGACAACTTGGAAGGATGCTCCTAGCGGAAAGATATTGAAGCGTGATATTGTTGTGGCAAAGAATTATCTTAAGGAAAACGAACTCAATAGGTTAAATCGATTAGTTACTATGTTTATTGATTATGCAGAGTTAATGGCTGAAGACGAAATACCAATGAATATGCAGAATTGGGTTGATGAAACTGACAATTTTTTGAAAAATAATAGAAGAAATGTATTAGAGGGAAAAGGTAAAATTTCTCATAAAGATGCAATACAAAAAGCGGATGATGCATATCGAGTGTTCAGAAAAAAACAGGACAGAGACTATATTTCTGAATTTGATAAGGACATGGAAAAATACTTTAAAGGTGAAAAATAAGCAGAATCCAACTAGTGAAATTGCATATCTTTGTTGTCAACTAAACCTTAATAGGAAAACGGTGACAGTTATTTTGTGTAGTCAAGGATTGAATGGAATATCGGTTTTTGGGAACATATTGAAGCAGCTTATTTTAGGATTATAGTTGACAATACAAGATTACTTTTGTGGTAGGTAGAGTGTACATTATTGATGACATAAAGCGAGGCGTGAAAAACGGAGGATGATACATATGATTGGATTTAGAACAATAGAAGATCCGGCTAAAGTAATAGAGGAAGGTCTCGAAAAAATAATTCTTACTTTTCCTGAAATAGAGCAGAAAATTGAAAAGATGAAGAACTTCGATGGGTATAAAATGGAATGTGAAATATCAATCAACATTCTAAATAAATTAGATGTACTTACCAAGAATATGCTCAATGTTGGAAAAGATAATTTACTTTCAAATTGTTCAAGTGTACGTTATGCTTTAGAAACTTTAATTGTGACTAAAAAAATGTTAATTGAACCAAAACAAAAATATTGTTTGTATTACTCATTAGGAATTTAGCAAAAAGAATTAACGGCAAAAATGATTGATAGAATCGAACATGAAATAGAATTTCTAAAAGAATTTGGAAGCTTTAGATTCAGATCGAAGTAAAAAACATATTGAAAAAGAATTGAAACACCTCAATAAAATACCAGAGTCACAAACGGAAGAAGAAAACGCGCAATTAATAAAAGAACTAACCACTGGCAATTTAGCAATGCGAGCTGAAACTGATAGAGATGCAGAGGAAAAAATCACATTATTCTTAGAAAAGGCTGATTGGAATGGGTATGAATTTCATTCTCATCTTCTTGAGCAGCAAATTTTAAGCAAGTATAAAGAAAAGTTAGTCCATTTTGAAACGAAAAATAACGAAACATTACAGAAAATAATGTCAAACAATGAATTTAGCAATCTTTTAGCAATGGAATTACAAAATAATAGTGGTGATTTGAAATTGATATTGAAAGAACCACGTTCCACTAAAAGTTGGCTTGATAAGGCAAAGTTGGTAGGACTTGAAGATGAATATGAACAGTTTTACAGATTTTCTAGTAGTCTGATGCATTTTGGCTCTTATTCAATTTTTACAAATCCCGAAACTAATGAAGAGGAAATAAGCATGCTATATCGTATGATGACTCAATATATCAAGAAAATTCTTGAAAACATTAATGGTTTGTGTAGACTAGAATATGCTGATACCTTTCAAGTTTACTACGTTACGGAGTAAGTTGATTTGTTTCCACGAACAAGTAGTCCCAAATTAAAAAGGTCGCCCAGTTCCCGAGAACTACAAAGACATCAATCTTGACAAGTTCGAAAACCTAATAGATTTTATAAACGAAAAGCATAGTGTGATTTGTCAAGCATAGTTGATTTTGTGTTATTGGTATTTAAATGATGATTGCCGTGTATCTAATTTCTTTGCAGCAGTGCAGCCAAACACAAATGAGAAAATACAAAAAATTAAAGGGATGACTTGGAATTTATTACATCTTAGAAATTTAGAAATGATGATGACGGAAGAAAATTTGACTTATGCGAAGGTGAGTTTACATTACCTTATAACATCAGATAAACGATTGGTAGAAATACAAAAAGCCAACCCAATTAAGAGAATGGTTACATCAGGAGGTTCTGCCCATGTACTAAGAAAATTTGAAATTCCCAATTTGATTAACGAGCTCTACTGTGAAGCTGAGAATGAGACTAAAATCCAAGAATTTTTTCAGGATACGAGAGAGAATCGAAATAAAGTGAAAAATTTGAACGGGATTGATAAAGTTATTATTTCACTCGAAAAAGAATTGCTGAACATATGACAAATGCTCAGTTTTTTGGATTTTTATATTCTCTTGGATTTGTTTCCCAAAGCAACTTAGTGATAAAATGTCGGTCGATATAGTTTCTCAAACAAGTATATAGTAAATTATCACCAAGCCATCAATCTTGTAATCTCAAGCCATGTTGAGTGTGTCGTGTTAATGTCCAGAAAATCTTGACTATTCCAATACCTTTACCTCTCGCCATATTGAAATGCTTTGATATTTATTCCCCTGTAAAACGCTTCTGCGAAATGACATAAATACAAATATAACACAAGTATAACACAAATCCGTGCTATCATGAAATCTCAGAAAGGGGGCATAAAATCTATGCTAAATATTTTAATTGTGGAAGATGAAGAGGCGATTGCCAACTTGATTTATATGAGTTTAAGTGATGAAGGGTATCACTGTACCTGTGCTTTTGACGGTAAACAAGGCGCTAATTTAATAGAGAAGAACAATTATGATCTCATTCTTCTTGATATTATGTTACCTGAAATAGATGGCTATGAACTTCTTGAATATGTAAAGCCTCTCAGCACTCCAGTTATTTTCGTTACAGCAAAAGGTACAGTTGATGACCGAATAAAAGGTTTAAAACTCGGAGCAGATGATTATCTTGTAAAGCCTTTTCAAATCGGCGAATTACTAGCTCGGGTTGAAGCGGTGCTGCGTCGCTATGGTAAAATTGAAAAGCAAATTATTTTTGCTGATGTGTTTGTTAACATAGATTCGCGTCAAGTTATGAAATCTGAGCAAAGCATTGATTTAACTGTAAAAGAATTTGATTTACTGGTTGAACTCATCCGTAACAAAAACGTGGCTTTATATCGGGAGCGGCTTTACGAAAAAGTGTGGGGAGCAGAGTTTATAGGAAATACTCGTACATTGGACTCCCATATCCAGCGGCTTCGGAAAAAACTCGAATGGGAAGATCGTATAAAAACCGTATTCCGTATAGGTTATCGATTGGAGGGCTAATATATGAAGTTATTTACC